>CEUI01047813.1_pt1 | contig 21582 bp, 15 predicted proteins | sample 531411 | NCBI WGS metagenome assembly CEUI01 (sample SAMEA2622841, study PRJEB7988) | marine metagenome | isolation source: saline water (ENVO:00002010), including
TTCTTTCTCTTTCAGATCTTGGAGATGATGAACTCAGGAATTGTAAGTCTGGTGAGTTTGGTTATGAAAATGCTCAAAGATATCTGGCAAATAACTCAGCAAACTACCATGAAAAACCAGACTTAGGAACATTCTTAAAGGAATGGAGAAGCCTTTATATGTCTAAGTCTGGTGAGCGTGGACTTTTTTCCACATTAAACGCTAAGAAACATACAGAAAAACTAGGAAAAAGAAGGAATGTTGAACATGAATTTGGTACGAACCCATGCTCTGAAATAATTCTCAGACCTAGAGAGTTCTGTAATCTAACAGAAGCAGTAATAAGACCTAATGATTCTTGGAAAGATATAGAACGTAAGGTAAGACTTGCTACAATATTAGGAACATGGCAAAGCACCTTAACTAATTTTAGGTATATCTCTTCTAAATGGAAAACAAATTGTGATGAAGAAAGATTACTTGGTGTTTCATTAACTGGAATTATGGACAACAAACTAACCAATGGTCATAATTTAGTTTCTCCTAAAGAGATTGAAAGTTTATCAGAAAAATTAGAAACTCTTAAAGAAACAGCAGTAGCAGAAAATGAGGAAATATCTAGAGACATCGGTATTAATCCCTCAGCTGCTATTACTGCTATTAAACCTAGTGGAACAGTGAGTCAGTTAGTTGACTCTGCTTCTGGTATACACACAAGACATAATCCATTCTATATTAGAACTGTTAGAGGAGATAAGAAAGATCCTATTTCCAAGATGATGGTAGATCAAGGTGTTCCTCATGAAGATGATGTGGTAAAACCTGAAACAGGATTAGTATTTTCTTTTCCTATGAAGTCTCCTAAACATGCAATATATAGACATGATCTTTCTGCAATAGATCAGCTTGTTCTTCACTCAGTTTATTCAGAAGCTTTTACTGAACATAAAGTATCTCAAACAATCTCAGTAAAAGAAGATGAGTGGCTGGAAGTAGGAGCTTTTGTGTATCGAAACTTTGATGCGATATCAGGAGTCTCATTCTTACCTTATTCTGATCACATATATAAGCAAGCACCCTACCAAGATTGCTCTGAAAAAGAGTATAAATCCCTCCTAAAAAAGATGCCTACCTTAGACTGGACCAAACTTTCTGAATATGAAAAGGATGATTATACTACTTCTTCCCAAGAGCTTTCTTGCTCAGGGGGAGCATGTGAAATTCCTTAATAAATTCAGTAACTAATATGTAACCCTTTGTTTTAGTATATACAAAACCACCACTCTAGAAGAAAGGGTACATATTATTAGGAGATTAAATGATTGGAGCATATAATATTTCAGAAGATCTTATAGTTTGGCTCAATAATACCTTCCCTAATAACTTACCAAATGATAAAAAATGTACTGTAGAAGATATTAGATTTCTTCAAGGACAACAAGATGTTATTAATATTATTACTGCAACTTATAAGGAGAGTTTAGACGATGTGTATGATGTCAGCACCTCCTAGTGGAGTAAGTCCAGATAAACCTGAGATAGCACCATCTGGAAAAGGAATAACTGACTCTAATCCTTTGTTACAAACTAATAAAACTTCTAAAGTTAGATCAAGAAGAGTTAAAAAAAGTTTAAGAATTAATAAACCTTCCTAAAAATTTTGAAGAGGATATGTTAAAGCTTTTAAGTCAAAAAAATATAAAAGAAAATTGGAAAACATATAAACCACAAATAGAAAAAGCTTTTACTTCTTCCGAAGGATCACATTTAATTACAAGTACTGAGTCTGTTGATATATATAAAACGATTTATGGCAGACTAATGAATCCTTTTAATGAAGACACTCATTTATGGCTTTCAAAATATAATAATTATCTTTTATTGACTCAGATACAGGAATGTGAGTTTACTGGTAGAAGAACTATAATCCTTGAATCAGGAACTAGACTAAAAGATGTAGGTACAAAAATAAGAGATAAATGGTATCATGATATCCATAGTACTATTTCAAAGTTTGCAAAGGAAAGAGGTTGCGTAGCAATGTACGTCTTTAGTGATTTAGATTATTTTCTAAAGGTTGCGGAGAAAACAAAAAAATGGAGTAATGTAATAACTCGTTACCAATTTTACTTTCCACTTTAAGAGGATGAATGTTAAAATTATTAAGTCAAGAAGATATAAAAAATAACTGGAATGAATATAAAGTTATTTTAAAAAAGGCTTTTACTTCTTCTGAGGGTACACACATTCTCACAGGAGAAGGATCAGAAAATATTTATAAAGTTATTTATAATAAATTGACTAACCCTTTCTCTCATGATATGCATCTTTGGAGTGAAGGAGAAGGAGATTATATTGTATTAACACAAATACAAGTAAGTGATATTACAGATAAACAAACTTTATTATTATTTTCTGCTACTCGTACTGAAGAAGTAGATAAAGATACATTAACAGAAAGATACTACGAAGCATATCAAACCATTTCAAAGTTTGCAAGAGAACAAAACTGTGAAGGAATGTATTGCTATAGTGATTTAGATTATTTTGCAAAATTAGCTGAACAAACAAAAGAATGGACTAATGTCATAATTCGTTACCAGTTCTTATTTCCACTTTAAACTAATATGAAAATATATACCGAAGTAAATTACCAATGGATAGATGGTAAATTAGTTGAGACATCTTCCAAGTCCTTTGAGTACACTGGAAACCTTACCCTCTGCGGAGGAGGAGGTGGAGGAGGTGCTAAAGGAGGAGGTGGAGGAGGTGGAGGAGGACTGCTAGGAGGAGTAGCTGATGCTGTAACAGATACAACTTCTGCTGTTACTACAGAAGCAGGAAATATAGGGAGCACTATAGCAGAAGGAGCTTCAACAGTAACAGATCCAATTACATCAAATGTCACTGAGGCAGCAAATATAGCTGGTGACAATATAGCCACTGGAACAGAAGCCCTAACCACAGGAGTATCTGAAGGTGTATCTGAAATTGCTACTACAACCGCAACTAATTTACAACCTGTTATGGCAGAAGCATCCAGAGCCGGAGCTGCTTTAGATTCCAGTATGCAAGTAGTAGGAGATGAAGTAGGAAGATGGACTGACGCAGCACGAGAAAATATAGATTCAGGATTAGGATTTGTCAGGGACAAAATGGGTGAAGTATCTACATTTATTCATGGTTCTAGAGACCCTGTTGATGAACCACTTAAAAAAGGAGCAGTAAGCGGATCTAAAAAAGGTAAAGGTAAATCAGAATTAGCTGTAAATAAAGGTAAACAAAGAGCTAGGAAATCCTTGAGAATAGGTTAATGAAATATAAAAAAAATAAAAAAACAAAAACTGCTATTAATGTAGAAGCTGAATATTCAGATGAAGGAGAAGTAAAATCTAAATATTCTAAGTACTTACCTGATAGAGATAACTATCTAAGGAGAGGTAGAGAAGCTTCCTTATTTACTATTCCTACTCTCTTACCTCAAGATGGATTTGAAAGTTCTTCAGAAATAACTACACCTTACCAATCTATAGGAGCAGAAGGAGTAAATAATTTAAGCTCTAAACTCCTTATGTCTTTACTTCCTCCTAATGCACCTTTCTTTCGTTTAGTAGTTGATAACTCTGAACTTGAATCTCTACTTGCAGAAAAAAGATCCGAAGCAGAGAAAGGATTAGCAAAGATAGAACGATTAGTAATGCAAGAAATTGAAGTTAGAGGACTTAGAGTTCCTATTGCCGAAGCATTAAAACAACTTATCGTTACTGGAAATGTACTACTTTATTTACCTCCTAAAGAACAAATAAGAGTATTCCGATTGGATCGTTATGTAGTTAAACGAGATTCAATGGGCAATGTATTAGAAATTATTACTAAGGAATCCTTATCTCCTTTATCTCTTCCAGAACAGGCTAAAGAACTTATAGCTGATCCTGATTCAGATACACCAACAAAAGATTATGATTTATATACTTGTATTAAATGGACAGGAAAAAACTGGATGGTTCACCAAGAAATAAATGGTGAAATAGTTCCTGGAACTGAAGGTACATATACTAAAAATAAATGTCCTTATATTGCATTAAGATTTACAGCAATGGATGGAGAAGATTATGGGCGTGGATATGTGGAAGAATACTTAGGAGATTTAAAGTCTTTAGAATCACTTACTCAATCTATTGTTGAAGGTTCAGCTGCTGCAGCAAAAGTTCTATTTCTCGTAAGACCTAATGGGACTACACGAGTCAAGACCCTTGCAGAATCTCCGAATGGTGCAATAGTTACAGGAGATGATAATGATGTATCTTCATTACAACTTGGTAAGTCTCAGGATTTCAATGTAGCACAGCAAACAATACAATTATTACAGACTAGACTATCCAGAGTCTTTTTAATGAATAGTTCTATCCGAAGGGATGCAGAACGTGTAACTGCACAAGAAATAAGGATAGCACATCAAGAATTAGAAATTGCTTTAGGAGGAGTGTATGCAGTTCTTTCTCAGGAATTTCAATTACCTTTGGTAGAATTATTAATGCATAAAATGCAAAAAGAAAATAGAATTCCTAAGTTACCTGACGAAGGATTAAAACCCTTAATTGTTACAGGGGTAGAAGCTCTTGGAAGAGGAGAAGATATGAATAAGTTAGGAGTATTTATACAACAACTTTCCCCACTAGGTCCTGAAGTTCTAAAAGAAATTAATATTGATGATTATATTATTAGATTAGCTGGCTCTCTTGGTATTGATACTGATGGATTAGTTAAATCACCTGAAGAAAAGAAATTAGAAGCTGAACAATTAGAAGCACAACAAGCTCAAATAGCAAATCAACAAATGATGGGTAAGATAGCTGAGAAAGCTACACCAGAGATGATGAAAAGTATGAATCAACAACAGCAACAACCTTCACCAGAAATGGCAAATTAATTATAGAAAGGGGAAATAAATATGGCAGAATTCCAACAAATCAGTACACACGAAGAAGCTCCTCCACCTCCTGAAGGAACTAAGGAGCATGAACAAGCTATGGTTCAACTAGCAGAGGAAGCTGGTGCAGTAGAACGAGATGATGAACAACCAGCATGGTTACCTGATAAGTTTGAAAGTCCTGAAGATATGGCGAAAGCCTATCATGAATTAGAAAAAAAATTATCTACTCCAAATACGGAGTCTGTGACGGACAGCGATGAGGGTACACCACCTCCGCAGACTCCCCAATTAGACTTAAATGTAGAACAAGCTAGAAAAACTTTATCAGATCAGGGATTAGATTACAATAAATACTATAATGAATATATAGAAAATGATACTTTATCCGAAGAATCATTTAAAGAATTGAATGATAAAGGAATGAGTCAAGAAATGGTCACTTCTTGGATTGAAGGTCAACAAGCTATAGGAGAACAAATTAAAAACGAAGCTTATAATTCTGTAGGAGGAGAAGAAGTATATAATAATATTACAAAATGGGCAGGAGAAAATCTATCGAAATCTGAGATAGGTGTATTTAATAGGGCATTGGAAAGTAATAATCCAGATGATACTGCATTTGCTATTAAATCTCTTAATGCTCAATATTTACTGGCAAACGGAAGTTCGCCTAATCTTTTACAAGGGTCAACTGGGGGATCTTCAGCCGAAGCATTTACATCGCTAGCTCAAATGTCTGAAGCAATGAAAGATCCAAAGTACCAGACTGATTCTTCTTTCAGGGAAGAAGTAACTAGAAAATTGGAAGCTTCTAACCTAATGTAATACGGAAGAACACACGAGAAAATTATTGCCCACTGAGGTGGATAACTTTAATTGAGGTACGATGTAGTTATAGCCGTAACTAAATTCGTGCTAGGTAAAACTAGCTAAACTTAACCTTAATTAAAATAAATTATGGCAGACAATTATACTGGTCACCGATCTGGTATGGTCAATGCGGCTAATAACTCTAGAGCGTTATTTCTAAAGTTATATGCCGGAGAGGTCATGACCGCCTTTCAGACCAAGAATATAATGATGAATTATTGTCGAACCCGAAACATTAAGTCAGGTAAATCGGCTCAATTCATCATGACAGGTAAACATAGGACAGCTGCATATCATACTCCTGGAAATGAGATTGTTCCAAATGTTGCTGCTAAACATTCAGAGAGAGTAGTCACGATTGATGATCTCCTGATTGTTCATCAATTCATTCCAAATATTGATGAAGCAATGGCTCATTATGATATACGTTCTGTCTATACTCAGGAAGCCGCTTATGGATTAGCCAAAGCTGCTGACCAAAACATTCTCAGAACGGCTATTAAAGCTGCTTTGACAACTAACAAGGAACGTGCAGGAAAATTAGTTCAAGATTATAACGCATGGGATGATGAAGATTTCACTCCAAATGTTGTTTATTCTAGTACTAGCTTTGCAAATTCTTTAAAATCTTCAAATTTCTTTGAAGGTGTTCTGGAAGCAAAGCGTATCCTTGAGAGTGCAGGAGCACCTTTAGATGATCTGGTATGTATAGTAAGTACCGATCTTTTCTATGAGATGTTTAAAGCAGGTTCAAATAGTGAAGCAACAACCTCACTACATATGTTTAATACAGACATTGGTGGTAAGGGTTCTCTAGTAGATGCAAACATGCCTAATATTGCAGGAATTCCTGTAGTTAGAACTCCTCATATGGGTAGTGGAACTCGTTCAGCATGGACAGATTCTCTTTGGAGTACTGGTGCAACAACTGGTGCCGCTCCATTAGGTGCAGCTGAATCTAACAGGGCAACTGTTTATGATCTTCCTGCTAACTATAATGCCGCATCAAATGGAGATAACTTAGTTGGTCCTACTGGCGGTACTGATGCAAACGGAGCAGCTGTAGCTTTGCGTACTGAAGGCACAAAAGTTCGTGCTTTAGTTATGAATAGAGATGCAGTAGCAACTGTGAAACTATTAGACCTTTCGGTTGAGACAGATTATATGGTCAATCGTCAGGGAACATTAATTGTTTCTAAGTATGCAATGGGTCATAACGTACTACGACCAGCAATGGCTGTAGCATTATCATCCTCGCATATTGCATAACCTTTTTGTGGGATGTAGTTTATCCTCTTGCTATGTCCCACGTTTTGTAGAGGGGTGAAAGTAGTTCTCCATACCCCTCTACTCTCCTTTCCTCAATTTAATTAATCCTCAAAATATGGCTATATCCAAAACTACTAAACTAGATGCTATTAATTCCATGCTTATTGGAATTGGAGAAGCTCCTGTGAATACACTTAACTCAGGACTTCAAGAAGCTGAAGTAGCTGCCATACTCCTTGATAACGTATCTCGTGAAGTCCAATCAGCTTGCTGGTCTTTTAATACTGATTTACGTTATAAATTAGGTACAAATTCTGATAAACATATTGTACTTCCTTCCAATACTTTAGTAGTCGATACAACAAAATTAAAAAGAGATTACAATACAGATGTAATAGAACGAAATGGTAAATTGTATGACCGAACAAAAAATAGTTTTGAATTTGATGATGAAGTAGAAGTTGATATTACATACCTTTTTGATTTTGAAGAACTACCTGAAATAGCAAGACGATATATTACATTAAGAGCAGGAAGAAAATTCCAAGAAAATACTCTTGGTTCTAGTGAAATGACTCAACTTCAATTTAAAGATGAGCAAGCAGCTTTAATAAATCTAAAAGATTTTGAATCTCAGACTGCTGATTATAATATTTTTGATAACTATGATACTTATGCAGCAGTGGATAGAGGTTTAGGTTCTCCTGTGAATACACTTGATACTCAACGAAGACTATATTCCTGATTATGCCTTTAATTTCTAGCTCTATACCTAATTTAATTAATGGGATTTCCCAACAACCAGCAGAAATTAGGTTACCATCACAAGGAGAACGACAAATAAATGGTTTAAGCTCAGTTGCTAGAGGTTTAGAAAAAAGACCGGGAACAGAACACAAAGCAAAACTCTCTAGTACTGCGGAATCAGATTCTTTTGTTCATAGTATACGAAGAGATAGAGATGAAGAATATACTATGATTCTCAGTAGAGCTTCAAATGGTACTAAAAATCTTGAGATATATGATCAAGATGGTACGTCTATTCCTGTAAAATCTGCACCTACTGCAAATGCTTCCACTTCTACAAATGATATTACAAATTCAGATTTATCATATCTTGAAACTACTTCAGTAAAAGATAATATAGTAGCCACAACAGTTGCAGATACTACTTTTCTTATTAATAAAACAATTACAGTAGAAAAAGCTACCCAAGATAGTGAGGTATCAGGAGAAGGGACAACATCATATTTATCTCCCAGAGGTTCAGATAATTGGACTAGTACTTATGATTATGAAGGATTAATTAATATTAAAGTTGGGGATTATAGTTCAAAGTATGTTGTAATTTTAAAGCCTAAAGGAGGAACACTTAGCGGAAATACTTATAAAGTAGGATTTCAAACTCCTGCATCTAATGTTGCTCTTAACCAAAAATATGTAGCTACTCCTGTTATTGCAAAAATTATAAAAGAAGGATCTAGTGCTATTAGTGTTGCTGGTACAGATCATTGGGATTCTTTCAGTCAAGGAACTCCAGCCGAAGGTTTTGGAGGATGGAAACCTACTGCTGGAAGAAATGAAGATGGAGAAACTGGTAACTCAGAATATTATAATGGTTTGAATGCTATAGCATCAGGAACTCTTGCTAATAGTCCATTTACATTTACATTAGAAGCTAGTAAAAGTGTTATTGTTATAAAAAGTACAGAGCCTTTTGAAATTGAAACTGCTGATTCTCATGGTGGTAATGATGTAATAGGAATCACAACAAGTACAACTTCTTTTTCAAAACTTCCGGGAACAGGAGCACCTAATAATTATATTGTAAAAATTGCAGGAAGTAGTGATGCAACTCAAGATGATTTTTATGTTAAATATAATAAGACTGAAGAGAACTGGAAAGAAACTCTTGGTTTTGATGTAAATGAAACTACATTAGTATCTAGCGGTATAGTAACAGGTTTTAATATGTTCACTATGCCTCATAGATTGATAAGGTTGTATGATAATCAAGGAACTCCTAATAAATATTTTCTTTTTGAACCAGTAAAAGAAGCTTCAGCTTCTAATGGAGCACCTGATCGTTATGGATGGTCTTCTAGAAAATCAGGAGATGATACATCTAATCCATTTCCATCTTTTACAGGAGGAAAAATAAATGATATATGTTTTCATAAGAACCGCTTTGGAGTCCTTAGTGATGAAAATATTATATTTTCTGTTGCAGGAAACTTCTACAATTTTTTTCCTATTTCTGTAATGACAGGATTGGAAAGTAATCCTATTGATATTTCAGTATCGAATAATGAAGTTTCTATACTTAAACATGCTGCAGCATTTGACCAAAGTTTACTACTTTTCTCAGACTTTCAGCAATTTAGTTTAAATAGTAGTGATGGTGCATTCACTCCTTCTAATGTCTCAGTAGACGTTGTAACTCAATTTGAAAGTACTTCAGAAGCTCCTCCTATTTCTTCTGGTAAATTTGTTTATTTCCCATTTAAACGTGGTGAGTATTCAGGAGTAAGAGAATACTTTGTTGATATAGGGTCGGCAGATTCTAATGATGCTACAGATATTACTGCTCATGTACCTCAATATATTAAAGGTACTATTAGTAAGATGGTGGTAAGTTCTACTGATCAAATGATAGCAGTATTAAGTACTGATGATACTAAACGAGTTTATATTTATAAAAACTTTTGGACAGGTCAGGAAAAAATACAAAACTCTTGGAGTCATTGGGTATTTGATGGAGACATTCTTAACTGTGCATTCTTAGGATCGACTTTAAAGTTACTTGTAAAGAGAGCAGATGGTTTATATTTAGAAGATATTAATTTAAGTTTAGATTCCGCAGAAGCAGTTATGGAAGATAAAACTTCTGTACTTTTAGATAGGAGAGTTAAATTAACTTATGCTTCAAACTTTACTCTCTCAGCTTCTAATCTTCCTTACTATGCAAATAAACCTAGTAACATGGTCTATGTTACAGACAATGCAAGAAAACTAATTACAGAAGCAGAGGTTAATGAATATTTATCAGATTCAAATAATCAAGATAATGTAGTATATGCAGGAATTCCATATACTTTTGAATATGAATTCTCTAGATTTATTCATAAAGAAAATGATCTTCCAGTACAAACAGCTAAACTTCAAGTTAGGAATATTAACTTACTTTACAATAATACTGGATTCTTTAATGTAAAAGTTAATGTAACTCCAGGAACTATTAAGATTCCAGATGGGTCTGGAGGAACTACTACTGTAACTCCTCGTACAAATTACTCTAAAAACTTCTCAGGAATGCTCACTAACACTTCTGCTTTTGGTGAGTATAAATTGCTCTCAGGGACCTTCAAAAGCTCCGTCATGACAAATAGTTCTAACTGTAATATTATATTAGAGAATGATCAATACTTGCCGTGTGCCTTTCAGAGTGCAGAATGGGAAGGATTCTTACACAAGAGAAATACAAGAGTATAGATGTATTATAAGGATCATGTAAAGTCTTTTGAACCTTCTTATGTTGATCTTTTAGGGGATAATATGTGTGAGGTAGATAAAGATGAGGTATATGCAACTTCAGGACAGAATCCTAAAGAAGCATTAACTACTTCTATAATGAGAAGTGACCAGTTAATATGTTATTTTGATAAAGATAAATTACTTGGTATTGGAGGAGTAGGTGTAGAGCTTAGTGGAGAAGGGATTCCGTGGTTCTTGAGAACAAAGTATTTTAATTCTTGGAAGAAAAAGAATAAAAAAAGCTTTCTCAAAAGTAGTAGATCTTGGATCGAACATATGGGAGAGATGTATCCTGCAATGTATAATTATGTAGATAAACGAAATAAAGAATCAATCACTTGGCTTAAACATTTAGGATTTCAATTTACACAAACTGTACAACATTACGGATTTCTTAGGATTCCTTTTATTAAATTTGAAAAATATAACGGGTAAATAATATGAGTGCATTGCTTGCTATTTCTGCTGGATCAGCAATACTGAACCATGATGCCCGAAATAGGCAAAATGCATCTGATAATCTATGGATGCATGAACAAAAAAAGAGGATTGCTCAACAACTAAGGATACAAGAAGCCGGAGCTAGACAGAATATAGCTGATATTGATAGACAGAAAGAGAGAGATAAAGAAATAACTACTGATCAGCTTGTTAATAGCCAATTAGATCAATTAAGAATTCAAGAGTCAGCTAAAGCTTCTGGACTTCCAGAAGGACAGAGTACTGATGCTGTAATTAGATCTACTATAGGAGAAGTATTAAAACAAGAGAACGCTTTTCTTAAAGATATGGATGTAAAACAACAACAATATGCACTTCAAGAAAGAGAAATTATGCATGGTATGGACATGGCTTTCCTAGATGCCGAAGCTTCTATTAATAGTATGAGATATAAGCGAGGGGATGGAGGTATGGGATTGTTTATGGATATGGCTGGAGCTTACGCAAAACACGGATAATAAATGGCACAACAAGCAATTTCCCAAAGAGAATTATCAGGTAATTGGGCTGGTAATAGAAGAGCACCTACACTAGGTATAGGAGGAAAACCACCTACTGATGAAGGTGCAGCTAATCTAGCAGCTTTTGCTCAAGATCTTGATGACTTTGGAGATGATTTACAACAAGGAAGAAAAAGAAGGGCTGCTGAAGAAAAAGCTAGAAAAGACGCTCAAAAAATAAAAGATGATGCAGAAGCAGAACGTCTTAAAATAAAAGCTAAAAGAAGAGAACTAGAATCTTCTGGTCAAGATTATAAAACTGCTCATGGAATCTCAGTATTAGATAGTGGTGAACCGGGTCAAAAAGCCAGAGATCAAGGTGATCCTGATGTTATGAATCCGATATATCGGAAAGAATACGAAAGAGCTTATACTGGTAGAAAAGTAGAACAATTCCAAACAAATTTAGATGCACGATCTGAAAAAGAAGTTGGAGAAATGTATAATGTCTGGAAGCAAGGCTTTGGAAAAGAAGGACATCCTGCAAATGGTATTTCTTTTGAATATTTTGCATCAGAAGCATTAAGTAGAAGAAAAGATGATATATTTGCAAATGAACTTTCTCATCTTCCTCATCTTGGAGAATTTGCTGATAAAATAAGTTTTAAATCTTATACAGATAATATAGCTAAATTTGATCAAGAATTTAGGGATGAGACAAAACGTAAATTTTTAAATGGTGCAGTTAATGATCATTTAGAATCATTTGCTCCAGAAGGTAGAACAGGATTACCTAGACCTCAAACAAAAGATGGAAAAGAAATCTCAGCAGCCTCTGATTTATTAAATAAAGCAGAAGGTTTAATGGGTAAGCAAGTAACTGAAGATGGGCAACTAAGAGGAATTTATTCTAAAAATGAAGTTCATGGAGCATTTATTAAAGAATTTAGTGATCGAATAACACTTGCTGATGATCCTAACGATCCTATATTTGAATCGTTAGATACTATTTTTGATAGTCCTGATGCTCATAAATTATTAAATTTAGATCCTAATAATCCTCAAGGCATAGGAAAACAATATGAAGATATAAAATCTAAAGCAGAAAGTAAATTTATATCTCTATCAAATAAAAAAGAATCAACAGATAAAGCTAAAAGTAAAGAAATTACAGATCAACATACTGGAGTAGTTCAGAATCTTTATGCAAGAGCATCTTCTTTAAAATTAAAAGCTGAAGAAGGTAATCTTGATATATCTGAATTAGAAGAGTTAAAAGCGATTGTAGCAGATGAAGATTCTTATAGTAAAGGTAAATTAGAATTCTTAGATGATAGTGTAAAAATTATATCTCAATTAAGTGGTCCAGATATTAAGTCTAGTTCTACTCCTTTAACACAACCAGAAGCTACTGCTGTTAAACAATTTACTGAGAATGAATTATCAAAAGTAGATAATTTAGAAGATTTAGCAGATCTTAGAAAGAAAATTTTACATGGAAAAGATGGCTCTCGCCCAAAAATGGCTAAGATCAAAGCTCTGGATGCTCAAAAAAAAGCTTTAGAAGATAGAAATGCAGGAAGAAAGATTAAAAGAGATATCTTCAAAGAAAATAGTACAGAGCAAATGAGTTCGTTACAAACTAATTATAAAACAGAAGCAAGTAATATTAGAAAAATAGAACGAAGTAAAGATGGAAAAAGATCTGGAGCTTTGAAAAAGTTTCTTGGCAGTATAGATAAAAGAAAAGAAACGATTAGAAATAGAGTTGATCTTTCAGCTGCCGATAAACTAACTGCTATCGCTTCTCTAGAAGCTGAAGCTAAGGATTTAGAACAGGAAGAAAATACTTACTTAGATGGTCAACAAACAGAAAGTTTCTATAATTATTTACAAGATCCCACTAAATTTAATTCAGAAAAAATAACTGATAAAAATAGAAAAGAATTACAGAAAAAAATAGACAAAATTAAAGATCCTTCTTTACGAAAAACATTAAACAGTAAACTTACTGAGATTACCGATAATAAACATTCTCAGGATTCTTTAAAAGAAGAATTTAAAAATCTTAAAGTTGCCGATAAAGCATTTTCTATATTTGGAAAAGAACTTAATGGAATAAAAGCTTTAGGTAGTGAAGCAGGATTAGCGGAGTTAAAAAAACTTCAAGAAAAATATGAAGAAGATGAGAACTTTTTAGAACAACTTTCCAAAGATCCTTCTAAAAGAAATTTTCTTGATGATATAGTTCAAGCTGAACAATATTTACTTGCTAAAGTTCCTGAAGAAAAAAAGGAAGCAGAAAGAAAGATCGCATTAGAAGGTGTTGAAAAAAGTAAGGAAGAAAGAACAGGAAAACAAAATGAAGCTATGGAAACAATCCTAGCTCTTGAAGAGGATTATAGTATTGAAAATTATAACGCTGCATTTTCTGCTATTACTGCTGAAATAGATATGAATCAATTAGAAGGTCCTCCTATTAAAGATAATATTTATGCAGAAGAAAGACGAACAGCTTTAATAGATAGAATAAATGACATCAAAACTAAGTCTTCAGGTAGAGTTCCTACTATTGGTTCAAAAGAATTTGATCCTACAATTTATACAAAATATGAAGAGAAGATAGCAGCATTAAAAAGTCTTGAAGGTCAACCTTTAATAGATGCAGTTAAGGCTGTAAAATTAGAACTGAAAGAACAATATCATGGATTTGAAGTCCCTCAGCAAATTTATGAAGATTTCTCCAATGAATTAGACAGTTCAATTCCTGGATCTCCTGTAACACTTTCTCCTGTAGTTCATGGAAGAAAAACAGTAAGATCAGCATTTCTAGGTAAATTTGATAAATATGATGATTCCAGTGAGTTTCAGTTGTTGGGAGGAAAAGAAGGTGCAGATTTATATGAAAAAATACGAGCTGTTTATGAAAGAAAAGTTACTGCTGCAACTAAAAAAGAAGATTGGAAAGCTTTAACTGCGGAAGAAAAATTAGAAAAAACAGAGTTAATAGCTTCAAATTTATTAAATACTAAATTAACTCCTGAAGAAGGAGGTATGGATGAAGGTTGGAGAAGTAGAATGGAAATTTATTCTGCTAAATGGGAAGAAGCTCAGAAACTAAAAGAAAAACAAGATCAATTAACAACAATACAAGTAGATCAAGACTTAACGGCTGGTGGGCAAAAACAGACTATTGAAGAAACTACCACAGATAGACAGTTAATTAATTTTCAAATAAAAAACCCTTTTAATGATAAAGCTTTATACACATCTTATAAAGACGATATAAAAAAAGTTACCACAACAAAAGTAACAAAATATGTTAATCAAAGTATGGCTAATAATCCAAAATCCATAGGAGGCTAACTTGCCAGAAGAAGAAACACAAAAAAAAGTTCTAAGTGAACATAAAGAACTTCTGGAAAAAGAAACTCCTGATGCTCCTATTGAGGAAGAACCAGATTCTACTTTACTTGAACTATCTCAGGACCCATTTAGAGGAAGAGAACAGAAATCTTATCCGTGGTTAGAAAGAGCTTTTGATCCTGAGTCTCCTACTATTAATGACAGATCTATTTATACTCAGTCAGCTTGGGATAAATCCAGTGGTCAAGAATTACTATTTCCTACTATAAGATTAGATAAAAGCACAGGACAGTTATTTCAGTATGATACTTCTACTCCTGAAGGAATTCAAGAAGCTTATGAAAAAGCTATAGCAGAAGATGATTATTTAACTTTTGCGAGTGCAGATGAAGCAACTACTTTTAGCAAGCATGTTAGTGAGAGAATAAGTCAAATAAGAGCTTCTCATAAAGCACAGCAAGAACAACATAAAATAAATAGAGAGAAAGCTAGACAGACTCCTGCATTATTACCTAATGAAGTAATACAGAAATACCATCAAATAGAAGATTTAATGGTTCGTATATCTAGCCATGAAACTCAAAGCTTTGAAGGAATGCAGAATCTTATTGCTGCTATAGAAGATCAAACAGATGATTTTAATGTAGAATCTGGAGATTATGCAGAAATGGATCTTCTTAGGGAATTTCCTAGTCTTGTAGATGCAAAGCCTACTACACTTCTTAAAGAAATAGAAAGAAGATTTCCAGATACAAATTCTACTCCCGGAGCTAATCTTCTTAAACATTATCTAAAAGAAAAATGGCTTGATGAAAATCGTTCCATGTTTTCTCCTCAAGGTGATCCTCTTACAGCTACTTGGAAAGTTGCAGGAAAACTGAAACAACTTGGTATTGATAGCTACGAAGCTTACGATAAATTCATGTTAGATCTTCCTAATATAGGAGGAAACATTGGTTACTCCACAATGGAATTTATGATGTTGGTTACAGAAGGTATCCTAAATCCTCCCGGACTTAGACCAATGACCAATAATATTCAAGTTTGGTATGAAAAAGTTCAAGGATTAGAACCAAAAGAAGCAAGGAAAAAAGCAGAAGAACTATCTTCTAAAATGTTCCAATGGAGTACTTATGTAGGAGAGCAAGTTCAGCCTAAAACAGAACTAGGTAAAGCAACTGCCACTATAGGAGAATATACTTTAGGTGCTTTTGGAGGAAAACATATTTGGAAATGGGGATTAACAAAAGCAATGAAATGGGGAAAGGTTTTAGAGAAGACCAAAGTTAAAGAATGGGGAAGAGAGATAGGAAAAATAAAACCTACAGATTGGAAAACTCTAGAAAAAGTTGCTACATCTGATAAGACATCCTTTATAGGAGGAGGAACTTTAGGATTAACAGCCGCCATGTCTCCTGAAAATAGACTTCTTCCTTTCTTAGAAGACATTGGAATGCCTCCTGAAATAGCTAGGATAACTGCAGCATCTCCAGATGATACAACCTTCATGAAATACATGAAGAACTTTTATGATGCTTCAGTAGATATAATGGGATTTGATTTAGTAATTCCCGGTATGTTAGCTTTAAGCAGAGCTATGTATTATTGGTCAAAACCATATACAGTAGAGTCAGTAAAAAAAGCTAAAGAAGGTTTAAATGTAGCTTCCTCATATTTTGATAAAATAAAATGGTTATTTCCAGAAGAAGCAGCATTTAGAAAACCTAGAAAAGTAACTGGAGCAGAAGCAACATTAGCTTCTTTAAAGGAAACATCTCAAAAGGAATTACAGGAATTAATACAAGCTGATAATAAAGGTGAATTACTTAAATATGTAGAATCAAAAGGATATACTGTTGATGAAAAAGGTTTAATAGTTCCTAAAGCTCTTGTTCCTAAAGGAAAACCTACTAAAGTAGATAAATTAGAAATTCCAGATGCAGGAATAAAAGATGAATCTTTGATTGCTAAAGAACTAACTGATGAAGATAAATTAAGAATTGCAGAATTAGCAATTAAAGATGCTAAAGATTTCTCAACTAGTACCCAGAAAATACTTAATGTTGATAAAATAACTACGGAAGAAGACAGATTAAAGTATATTAAAAAGGGTGCTGAAATATTTGATCAACTATATCAAACAGGAAAAAAGAGAACTACACAAACTTTCCAAGATGCTGAAAGAATAAGGAGAGAAATAGAAGCTTGGGTAGGTCCTGATAACGTAGGTTCATATCTTCAAAAGTTTGCAGGAATGACTAAGAATTTTCCTGCTCTTATGCATTCAGTACGAACTTATATGTTTGAGGAAGCAAAAGCATTTGCTAGATCTTCAAAAAGAATTTCTGATTTAGGACCTAGTGCAACCGATAAGGATCTTGTAGAATATTTCTTAGATGTTCATAAGTATGTAGGTGCAATGGAAACAGATGTTAGAATTGCTGGAAATATAGCAAGAACATTACAAATAAGAAATACAATACTAAATGCTTCTGATAATGTTTTAGCTAATGTTATAGAAGGTGCTGGTAGGTACGGAGAAGATGGTAGAAAAACATTACTTCAAGTAGCTGATGCTGTAGGAAATCAACCTGATCCATTAGGTATTAAAAATATTGTAAATAGAAGAAATGGACCTCTTTACAATCTTTTTGAATTTGCAAAATCAAATGCAATTACAGGATTTATTAGTAATGGTGTCACTCTAGCAGCTACAAATCTAGGAGTTCTTTCCTTTATGATAAGTAGACAGCATGAACATCTTTCTGAAGTAATGCTTAATACAGTAGCAAGAGAATGGAAAGATAGAACAGGAAAATCCTTCTTTGGATTACAAGGAGAAGGTATGACTTGGGGAGCATTAAAAGCAGAACATTTTGGACTACAACAAGCTACATTTGAATTATTTGCTGGAGCACACTTTGGACCACGCTCTCCTTTAGGTTCAGCTTATAAAGCAGGAAAAAACTTACAAGTTGATTCTATTGCTCATCATGAACTTTCGGATACTTTCAGAGCTTCTGGTGAAGTATTAAATATTCCGTGGATTGGTGAAGTAGCTTTATCGAGAGGATTAACTGCTGAAGTATTTGGAGATTATTTAGATACTGCATTTATGAAAGGAGATATAGGATCAGTTATGAAATTGATCGTAAATAGTGCAGGATTAATAAATACTGCTTCTGGTAGAGCGATTGTTATGACTGATGCTTTTTGGAGAAATGTATCCGAAAGAATGGAGTTACACAAACTTGCTTATATTGATGCTACTAATACTGTTAGAAATAGTTTACGAAACTCAGACGGAACTTTAAAAATAACTGACAAGGATGCCTATTTAGATAAAGTTCAAGAAGAATATATGTATATTATTAGGAATCCTGATGATGAACTTCTTAAAACTGCAAAAGCAAATACACAAGTTGCTTTAATGCAAGCTCCTCTCAATAAAATTGGACAAAGTATAGAAAAATTTAAAACTAAAACGTCTAATAGAAGAGGAGGAAAAGATTGGTATGAAACTGGTCATGGAAGTTTTGGTAAGAATCTCAGACAAAGTATGCAGAATATAGGTGAGAATGTTACCCAATCAATGTTTAACATAGGTGAGAATATACCTAGAGCTTTTGTAGCTTCTAAGTTTGCCTTTCTCAGGACAATGACAAATATTTTTAAAGAGTATGTATTAGAAAGAACTCCTTTTAAGTTCTTAGATCCTGATATGTATAAAAAAATGAGCGAAGCAGAAAGACAAGCATCATTAGCAAAAATAGGAAATGGAACATTGATGCTTTCAATGGGATACGCTCTTGGAAATAAAGTCTTTATGAAAGATGGTAAAGGATTTTATATGGAAGGATTGGATGCTGCTGATCCTTCAAGTAGATTTATTAAATATGTAGAAGGAGGAAGAAGTCCAGAGATAAGTTACCAAGATGGAAAAGGAAATGAATATTCTGTATCTTTAGATAGAATAGATCCCGGAAAAGCTACATTAGCTATTGGAGCTATATTCGGAGATTATCATGATCAAATGCAAGAAGCTATATCTTTAATGGATGAAAAATTTCAGAAAGATAGTATTGAATTAGAACAAGTTCTAAGAGAAAAATTAACATGGGCGTTAGCAGATTGGTTCTATGGTGTTCCAATGATGCAAGGAATTAAAGATACCGCAGGAGCTATCATACCCGGTATTGATCCCTATGGTCCAGACTTATCTAGAGAAGTTACACAATTTGCTACAGAATTTATTAATCCGTGGATTGCTGGTCAATCTTCATTACGAAAAGCTATTCATAAAACTCTTGATCCTTTCGCAGTTATGGGAGGAAAAACTGAAAAATTAGAAAAAGTAAAGACTATAGATGATGCAAAATACATGGATGATCGTGGTGGAGAAAGGGATGATCTTAGAGAATGGAATACTAAAAAAGCTGGTATTCTATTTACAGCTTTACAAAATTATATAGAAGCAGTCCATAAAGTATCTATAATAGATAGAACTGATATAAGAAATCCAAAAATAGGACAAAATTTATATGCTTTAGTAGGTCCAGAAGGTAATATGGTTAAACATTTACCACATTTAAAACTTAGATCTCTTGAACGAGGATTAGCTACTTTAGCCTTACCTATAGTAGGAAAAAGAAAAATTAGAACTAATACTTCAGATTTAATACTTGGACTAGGTATTCCATATAAAGATCCTAGACAATGGCAAGCAACTCCAGGAATTGTACTTTCTCCAGAACAAAGATATGAATGGGTAGTTCTTGCAGGAAGATTAAATAAGAAATATTTTAATAATGAATATTATCGTCAAAAAATAGAATTATTAAATTCTGGAAAATTAGATAATATACACGATGAAAAACAGAGGAGAACTAAGTATAGACTTAAAGATAGAGTCCATGCTAGAATATTACTTAACAGACAAAGAGCTTATAGATCTATGATGAATTCTAAAAGAAATATTGATAATGGTTTTAAAAAGCAAGATAGAAACCAATCAAGAGTTAATAAACTTACTTCAGGATAATAAACCATGCCAGATTTAGCAAGACAAGGACCATTTAGTTATGATGTTCTAAGTAGAACAGGAAATGGTGAATATACACTAGACAAATCTGATTTCAATGCTGATAATGGTGAGATCTTAGAAGTCATCGTGAATGGTGTAAAGATAGAAGGAGATGGTTCTGTAGCTAATGCAACTGATGCTGGAAATAAATCTCCTGCACATGGTTTCTTTGTAGACAGTCTTACTAATCCTACAAAAATAACACTAGTTTCTAATCCCGGTTCAGGAACAATAAAGATTTATAGACTCTCTAATCGTTCTTCAGCTTCAGTAGACTTTGCTCCCGGATCTGTGATCAGAGAACAAGACTTAGATAACAGTACTAGCCAAACTCTCCACGTTGCACAGGAAGCTATTGATATAGCTCTTAATGGAGTTGTACTTGCTACTGATGATAAATGGGATGCAAACAGTAAAGTAATTAAGAGTGTTGCTGATGGTTCTGCGGATAATGATGCAGTAAACAAAGGACAATTAACTGTTCACGATACTACTATTACTGGCTATAGAGATACTACTAATGATTATAAGCTAGAAGCAAAGGATTGGGCACAATTAATTACTTCTCAAGTAAAGGCTTATTCTGGTGGATCAGTAACAGGAAGTTTTATTGACGATTCTGCAAAGAACTGGGCTTCAGGAACAACATCAGCTGCACCTTCTGCTGGTTCTGCTAAAGAATGGGCTATTGGTGGAGAAGGTACTGTAGGTACAGCCGTTGCAGGAGGAGAATATTCTGCTAAAAAACATGCACAAGATGCATCTACATCTGCAGGAGAAGCTTTAGCATCTAAAACCGCTGCAGCAGCTAGTGAAGCCGCAGCAAATGCCTCTGCAGATGCTGTCTCAAGTATTATAGACAACTTCTATGATAAGTACTTAGGAGCAATGGCAGATAATGCCACTCAAGGTACTAATCCTACACCTACAGGAGAATGGGCAAAGGATTCATCTACAATTACAGTATCAGCAAATACAAATATAAAGGTAGGACAAGTTGTAACAGGACATTCATCCATACCAGCAGGAGCAAATGTATTATCAATAGATGGAACTGCAATAGTTATTTCCGCTAATATGACTGCTGCAAGTCCAGAGACTGATCCTACATTAACCTTTACTGGTTATGGTGTATATGGTACATTCAATGGTACTAAAGATGGCCCTGCTACTGATAATGACGGAGATGCGTTAGCAGATGGAATGTTGTACTTTAATACAACTGATGATGTAATGATGGTTTATGATACCACATCTAGTAAGTGGAAACAGTTGCAACCCACTACATCAGAGATGACAGCTATTCAGACATGTCATACTAATATTAGTACTATTAATGATTTTGCTGAAAAGTATAGAATAGCTGGTTCTGCTCCCGGATCTGACAATGATGAAGGAGATCTTTATTATAACACAACTGATAATAAATTAAGATATTATGATGGAAGCTCATGGACAGCATTCGGACTTACCGAAGCTCAAACTCAAACAGAAGCAAATAACGCAAGCGTGGCGATGTCGATTGCCCTCGGCTGAAATTAAAGGATAAATATGGCAAACACATTTAAGAATATAACAGCAAGGTTAGATGCTACTTATAACTCCAA
>CEUI01035190.1_pt1 | contig 21527 bp, 27 predicted proteins | sample 531411 | NCBI WGS metagenome assembly CEUI01 (sample SAMEA2622841, study PRJEB7988) | marine metagenome | isolation source: saline water (ENVO:00002010), including
GGCTCGCGGGAAGCCAACGGGAGTAGCAGCGGCCAAATGGCGGCGTATCTGGTGACTCCTCATGCTCAACCAGTGCCCGAATGATATTCATGGCAACGCGGCACTGTGCTTGTTGGGTGCGACTCCAGATCGCCTTATTCAGCACGGTAGCAGCCTCGGCAGAGTTGTATAGCAGCGTGTCTACAACTTTGAGTTGAACGTGCAGCCTCGACTCTTGCGGCTCCGCGTATGTGTAGCGTTCCACATCCTCATCCATGAAATCGATAGGACCGGGACGCTTCCCGTTCTTGTCTTGAGGATACCTGACCCGGCACGCTTCCAGATTCATGCCCCAGAGCAGTCGGCCCAACGCTGAACGGATATCCACGTCAGGTTGCTGGCTCAGTTCAATGCGTTCCTTGATGTCGAGCACGTCTTCCAATATGTCCCAGATGGCGTCTGATGGGCTGATGCCCTCAGCGTACTGTGGGTGTGACAAGCAGGCCACGCATTCGTCGATTTGTACTTTGGATAGTATGAAGTTTGACATCGTATTGCTCCCTTTCATGGAGTTGGGCCGGTCAAATACCAGCGATAATCTAATCTAGCCGATTTGTACTCATACGTCAAACAGCATATCGGGTCAATCTCATTTTTTCTTCACTTAAATATCAGCCCTCATTGTAACCAGTGCCCTTTCCGGGCTTTATCCGGAGGATGTCCGGAGCAAGTACGGCTGCCAGTCCGGAGAAAGTCCGCCCAGAGGAGAGGAGAGGACAGGAGATTAGAGGACAGGAGATAACACTAACAGGCGATTTGATTTCTGGATTCTGTTCGGGTATGAATCGCGGCATGGCAGCAACACCAACGGCACGGACGCTGGCGGCGATGAGGCGGGAAGGCTGGACGGTTCAGGTCGTCGAGCGATGGAACCCCCACGCCAGAATCAGGCAGGATCTGTTCGGCTGGGCCGACCTGCTGGCCGTGCATCCCGGCGACGTTGCAAGCTGGATGGAGGCCGGAGGACCGCCGGAGCAATGCCGGACGATCACCGGACCAGTCCCCGACGCAGCAGCCCCGCATCCTCCGCGTGAGAGCGTTCAGGGTGTTGGAGCTACCCCGGCCTACCCGAGTACCCCAAACGCTGGCACAGGCGATCCTGCTGCCTCTGAGAGCAAGCCAGCACTCCCGTCGAACGTGCAATCCATGCTCGACCTGTTCGGACCCGTGCCCGGCATCGTCGGCGTGCAGGTCACGTCGGCGTCTGGCATGGCTGCCCGGCGGAGGAAGATGCTCGGCACGCCGGACCTCGTGCCGTGGCTGCTGGCAGGTGGCAAGGCGCTGCTCGTCGGCTGGGTGAAGCGTGGCAACCGATGGCGGTGGGCGGCGGAGGTCGTCAGCATGGGAGCCGCCGGGCCAGAGGCCGGACCCCGCACCGAGTGGGTCAAGCCGCCCGGCAAGGCGAGGGGGGTGGGGTCCCCCCGAGGTACGGATCCCCCAGTACCTGCCGGCGGGTAGGGCAAAACGACCTTTAAAATCTTACACATCAACACATTACCGAGCACACCATGAACAAGAACTACAGATACAAAGCTGAGTCGAAACGTACACGCGGTCCTTACTGGGACTCAAAGGATGTGGGTCAGAGGACGATGCGTCGAATAGCGATCTTGCGTGCCATAACGTATTTGACACAGGAGAACGATGGTGTTGCGCCGACGGTGAGTGAGTTGAGTAAGAGCACTGGTATTCCTCGTAGCAGTGTGTACCGTCACTTGCAGAGTTTGGCGGAGAGTGAGTTGGTGGAGATAGGTCGTGGCGGTCGTCACACGGGGGTTCGGATAAGTAGGCCGGAGGGTCGGATTGGTTTGGAGAGGTAGGGGGTGGGGGGTGTTGTGAGTTTAAGTCCCCGGCGTGAAAGGGAGCCTATGGGAGCGATAAATGAGATTTGGTATTGACATTTTGGAGTTGGGTCGTACGCTAGGGGGCAGGTGGTGTAGGACGCTGAGGGAAGGCGTCTTGCAGGAAGAGAAGAGAGGAGAAGAGAGGGGAGGAAAGGGGGTTCAATTTTTGGCTTGCGCAGAATTTTTTTCTTGATTTTGGGCATCAGGATTGGTTGAAGTTCTGCGCGAGGGAAGGAAATGTGTTAGCATCTCTGTCTGGCGTTGGGGGGGTTTCTCCCCCCGGTCGGACGGATTGTTTCTTCTCCCCCCCCAGCGTCAAAAATTTTTGCTCTTGCTTGCTGCCGATCATCGGCGGGCAAGAACCCCTTTCAGCGCACGCCTCCCAAGCCTCCGGGGGGCGTGTGTTTTTGTCTAAGCGGGACGTAACCGGACAAGCAGGGAAACTTTTCTTTACTTATGCGTATTAGTTGTATGGTGGGCGAACTGTTTTATGACACGTTCGCGTGGAAAAGCATGCGCTGATACTGTTACCTTGTCCACTAAGGATTGGGTAACGCTGTTAGGTATCATTGTTCCTGTTGCAGTATTGGTGGTATTTGGTTGGCTCAGGCACGACCGTATGTTGACCGAATTAGTAGTGCATCAGGTTTCGCTCAGTGACAGGCTTGAGCGTGTTGAAGAAACTCTTGACGCGGGGATACGTCCTTGATGAGATTCTTAAGCACTGCTTTAGCTTCATTCCTTCTCCTTGCTGGCTGCTCGCAGCATTCGCGCCTAATGTCCCCCATATCCTCCCCTCTCGGACTCGGAGGCGATGGCTCGCAGTCAGCAGGAGATGGGCTTGTATCTATCGCCCACTCATCTGGATCGCTTTGGCCTATTACGGTTGTTTCAGGACTTTTCCTACTTGCAGCAATACCGGCCTTCTTCATCCTCTCGAAAAGACAATTCTTTATTCTGCTGGCAGTTGGTGTGGTATTGGCTATATCACCCATCATTTTGCTCAGAGTAATGGATCACCTGATTATCCCATTTGCTGTTTTGATTGGACTAGGCGGTGCAGCGGCACTCGCCTTCTTCCTCGGAAGGCTTTGGGATCGCCGCCTCATTCGTAAGCGGGCGGCTTGTGAGGCAGCAAAACTTGTTTCGCCCGATACCCCTACACGCATCTCAGATGAAGATGCCGCAGGTATTGTTACTCGATTAACGGAGAAATGATTATGGAAGTCAACTTCACATACGCTGCTCTTGCTTTGCTTTCAGCAGTCGTAACAGGATGTCTGCTTCAGGAAACAGGATTCCCGTCTTGGCTTTGCAAGAAGCTGCCGTGGGTAAAAAAGAAGTAAATGGAACTACCTGTCATTGATAATTGTGACAATTGTGGGGCGTGCTGCATGGACGCAGGACTGCCCCCGTTCAAAGGCGAAGAAATTGATTTCTTGCCTGAGAGTATTCAAGTAGAACTTGCACATTACAACATGACAGACCGTGGCCGTAACATGCCCTGCGTGTGGCTAGACTGCGAAATGAATTGCAGCAGATACGAGTATCGACCTAAGTTCTGCCGAGACTATCCGGTAGGAAGCCACTCATGCAGAACAGTTCGATGCCAATACGGAATTGACGGGGTAGAGGACGACTAATGGCTCAGACTGCTACATTCCAAGACGGCGTATCCGGCGATGGGACATTTAAAGATGGACACCTGTACAGTGTTGGTAATCGATCTGGAACTGCAACAACGGGATCCATTGGGTTTGCGTCGGCAATGGGTGGCACAACTGTCTACCGATACCTCCTCCAAATGGGGCTAGATGAAATCCCAGACAACGCAATAGTTACTTCGGGTGTTCTGACACTTAACATAGCGTCGGCTGCTTCAGGAACCTCATCAACGCTCCAAGTTATAAGAAGTTCAGAAACCGATTGGACAGAAAGTGGTAGTTACCCAACGAACGCAGCAAAGGATGGGTCTAACAACTGGTCGGCTGCTGGCGGCAGCATAGATTCAACTGTGACTACAACCTGTGGGATATTTCCCACGTCCATTGGATCTCATGATATTGACATCACCCCTCTTGTTCGAGACGCAATTGAGAATCGAAGCAAGGTGTTGAACATTGTTTTAAAGGACAGCACGGAAAGTGGGGGGTCGCCTGATTCATTTAACATCAAAACAGGGGACAACTCAACAACAGCAGATAGGCCAAAGCTGACGGTCAAGTATGTAGAGGGCGGGGGATCGTCTGGTAAGACAAGATCATTTGCGGCAAGATCAATGGGACGAAGCACGAGGCGTAGAAGTTTTAGGTAATTACTACGTGCTTTAATGGGGATGAACTTTGGAAAGTCACGACATACTCAAGAGCATAGAGACGTTGGGCTTTCCGGTATTTATGGCAATCATCTTGATGGGCGGCATTTACTTCTTGGGTCGCTGGATGATGAACCACCTTATGGGCAAACTGGATGCCCAGTGGAATATGATTACAAAACTGATTGACCGAACGCGAGCGTTGGATAACTCAATCATTCGACTAGAAACAATGATACGTCTTTTAAACGACATGAACCCAGACTGGGAACGGCTTGGCAAACTAGATGACGCAGACAAGCGCAAGGACTAATAAGTAATGGCAACAGCAATTAACACAGAAGCCCATGACCGTGCAATGCAAGTAGTAAAAGCAAACCTTACGTTTGCATCTGCAAGCCAATCAGCTACTACTACACACAGTTATTATGGGTTTGTTACACAGGTGTTTATTGATCACGGTGGCACAGCTCCAAGTGACAATTGGGACTTGGTTGTAACCGATGAGTTTGGCGTTGATGTACTAAATGGCAAGGGCGCAAACATTGCTTCAGGTACAGACCAACACACATTTACACAGGCAGACCTAGATAATGGTATGGCCTGTTCAGGTCAGTTGACGTTCTCTGGAACCAACGGCGGAACAAGTAGTGGCGTAGCAGAAATCTATCTCTACATTGCAAGGTATCAATAATGTCCCACCCCACTAAGGCTTATCTTGAGCAGGTAGCACAAATCTCTGCTCGTGATAATGAAAACGAAAAGTCAAAGAAGCTGACAATTAAACAGCGTCGGTTCCTTGCTTCGTTTGTGCAGACAGGAACTATCTTGGCTGCTGCTCGTGCTGCGAATGTAGGTCGAACTACACACTATGCTTGGGTTGAAAAGTCTGCTTCTTACAGAGAAGCATTCTTGCACGCGGAACTTGCGTCACGCGAAGTGATTATGGAAGCCTGCCGCAAAGTAGCGGTTGAAGATGAGAACGTGCCTATGCTTATTCATCTAAGCAAGGGCGCATACCCAGAGGTGTTTGGAACACAGAGGCACGAGTTGTCTGGACCTGATGGTTCGCCAATTCGAGTTCAAAACGAAACTGAAACAGTGGACGAGATTCTGGATCGTATCCATGGACTCATGCGACAGCAAGACGCTGCCGAAACATCTACTCCAACCCCCGGCCTACCTAGAGGACGAGGCGACGAGTTTCCCGATTCCGAAGACACTGAAGGATAATCTCTCAGTACGTGAGAGTATTCTTCAAGCGACTCGGACGGACGAAAACCAGCAGAAGCAGGTTATGGAGCTGTGCTCCAAATCAATTCTTCTGTGGGTTAACTTGTTTGCATGGACTTACAACGTCAAGGTAGTTGATGACTACGGTCGGGAAATTCCGGCTGAAGTTCAGCACGTTCCGTTTATTACTTGGCCTGTTCAAGATGAAGCCATTACCGACATGGTTAATGGTATTGACCGTGGCTATGATTTGTTGATTGATAAATCGCGTGACATGGGCGCGTCTTGGATTTGTATTACGGTCGCCGCTTGGATGTGGCTGTTTAGAGACAACACGCAAGCCCTACTGGTATCTCGCGTAGAAGACTTGGTTGACCGAAAGGGCGACCCCGATACCCTGTTTTGGAAGATTGATTATATTCTAAGCAACATTCCTGACTGGATGCTTCCTTGTCCTCGTAAGTGTATTGCGAGCAAGGGTGAATACCGAACACACCTTCAATTAGTGAACCCAGCTAATGGATCGACTATCTCTGGTCAGGCGACGACAGGTCACGTTGGTCGTGGTGGCCGTCGTACTTTTGTTGTGTTTGATGAAATGGCTGCGATGCAAAATGCAGACGACGCATGGCGTTCAGCAGCAGATACCACGTCATGTCGTATTGCAAACTCCACCCCGATTGGACCCGGCACTGCATTCTCAAGACTTAGGCAACAGGGTGTAGTACACAATTCACCCAAGATAATTACCTTGGGGTACTGGGATCATCCCCAAAAAGGGCAGGGGAGAGAGTGGAGACAAGACCCTGACGGGGAAATTACCGGGATTGCAGGCCGGTGGTTCTGGTGGACGCCTTGGTTTAACGAGCAGGTGTTACGACGTAGCGATGCTGCTGACGTTGGGCAGAACATTCTTATTGATCACACGACTTCGGGCGATCTGTTCTTCAATGCTTCGATAGTCACTAAACACTTGCAGGCGCACGGTAAACCAGCGCGGCGGTACGAAGTAATTGAAAAGGGGCAGGGGTTTGTCTTTGAGGAAGCCGATCACGGACGATGGTTCTTGTGGTGTGACCTTGAAGACGGCCTGCCCACAAACATGACAAACTACTTGATGTTTGCCGACATATCGCACGGTAAAGGCTCTAGTAATAGTGTGTTAGCAGTAATGGACAGGGAGTCCGGCGAGATAGTGGCAGAGTTCTGCGACCCCAACATTACCCCACATGACTTTGCTGAGGAGTCCTGTAGGGCAGGCAAAAGTGTGTGGGCCGGAGCGTTTGGCGAGGCGTTCCTTGGTTGGGAAGTCAACGGGCCGGGCGAATCATGGTATGAAGAGGTTCGCAGGCTTGACTACCGTAGTCTATACTTTCAAAGAACAACTGGTCAAAGGACAGACCGCAGGAGTCGGCGCTACGGATGGCGAAGCGACAGGCGAAACAAACGAATCATTCTATCCTCACTTCTTCGTTCACTAACGAGAGACGAGATTATTGTTCGTTCAGAAGACGGCATTCGGGAAATGTTGGAGTACGTCTACTACGAAGACGGAAGTATTGGTCCCGGCACAATGAGAGACGAACGAACTGGTGCAAGGGAGTCACACGGCGACCGCGTCATTGCATACGCGGGCTGTGTATTCCTTCGAGGGGAAGCGCCGAGGTTCGAGGACGACACACCAAAGTTTGCTCCCAACACAATGGGGGACATTTTGAAACACTCGGAAGTCTGGGAGTCGTCTGAATAATGCACGACAGCATTTTAAAAACCAAAGCAGTCAACGCATGCAGCGAACTTATCGAACTCTTGGACGTTAAAAAGAATGATGGATGGATGTTTGTTCAGGAAGAAAGTCAAGGAGGGTGGGCAGTTATTGCTGCTCGTTCTCCTAAAGAACTCTTGTCTATGACTTATGAACTACTTCTGATCGTTGGTGAATCTGAAGACGACGATCAAGAATACAAGTTTGAGGAATGCGAATAATGCCTTACGGCCCCGGAACATACGGAAGCAAAGTTGGAAGACCACCCAAAAAGAAAACTAAGGCTAAGAAGAAGGCAAAGAAGTCCGGCAAGAAGAAATCAATGAGGAAATAACGTGGTTTACGGAACGCTTAAGACAAGCAAAAAGGGCAAGGGTGTTCTTCAAGATGTTCAAAAAAACATCCAGAAGGACGCACGTAATCGTATGATTAACCTTTTGCCCAGCACGACAGCTACATCTCCTTTGGGACTTCCTTTGTTTGATGGTGAAGGCGGGCTTGTTCCTCAACTACAAGGCGGCGGCTACCTTCCGATGACACAAATGTTTCCGTTTTACAAACCAGAATACTCAATGAACCTTGGATACTCCTGATGTTAAGAGTCACCCCCGGAAACTTGTATGAAGAGATCGAGAGCGCGGAAAGATACCGCGACTCTCATCTTGAACATTACAACGATGTGATCAAAGACTACGTTGGCCCCATGTTTGGCGGCGTTAGCATTGACGACTTCTCTCCCGAGAACCACGTATATGAGTATCTTTCACTTACCGTGCCAAGACTGATTCACGATAATCCCCGTGTAAGAGTTACGACACGGCGTCCGGTGTCACAGGGCAACGAAGCAGCAGCAATCGAGCACGGGCTGAACCGGTGGACAAACGACACAAACGTCAAAGATGTACTTCAACGAGTAGCCTTTGATACTTTGTTGGCTTATGGCGTTCTAATGACTGCTCAGGCTCCCATGCCGGGCTACGACCCAAGGTCAAACTTTGGTAAGTATTGGCCCAACTGTTACCGAATCTCACCCAAGAGATTTGTTATTGACCCGCTGGCTTTGAGTTTCAATGAAGCAAGGTTTATGGGTCACATGTGGGTTCGTGACCGAGAAGACCTTCTTGAAGAAGCTAAAACAGATCCGACTTGGAATGCAGAATCAATTGAGATGCTGACCAATGAAGGCAGTATCGACCATATGACAAACGAGGAGAGTCGGCAAAGAGACACTCCAGAGCGAAACGAAGTTACTGTGTTTGACATTTGGGTCCCTGAAATCCAACTGAAGGAAAGCCCCGGCCCAGAGTATGGGTTCCACGGAACCATTTATACCGTGGCTGTTGGCACTTCCTATGGGGAACGTGATCCAGACAAGGCTGACTTCATACGAGATCCAAGACCTTATTACGGACCCCCTTCAGGACCATACACGATGTTTGGCGCGTACTACGTACCAGACGGTCCTTACCCGCTGTCCCCAATTATGGCAACTACTGGACAGGTAAACGAACTAAACGATCACGTTCGTTCCGCTTCTGCGTCTGCGGCAAGGTACAAGAGGCTGGTATTGGTTGATGCCAAAAACAAGAAACTCGTTCAAGATGTCAAGTCTCAGCCGCACGATTTCGTTGTGCCGGTTGAAGGTATCGACAAAGATGCTGTGGTTCAGTTGGAACTGGGCGGCATTACCAATCAGCAAGTTTCCTATATTCAGATGGCACGGGAGCGACTGGATCGTAATAGCGGTATCCACGATGCAATGCGTGGCAATGTGACTGGCAACGCAACGGCAACAGAAGTAAGCATCGCCGAAGGTTCATCGACCATAAGACTTGCGTACTTGAAAAATCAATTTGAAGAAGCAGTTCGTCAGGTGCTTAAATCAGTTGGGTGGTATTTGCACAACGATGACAGGGTTTCCTTCCCGCTTGGCGCTGACGCTGCTGCTGCTCTTGGCGTTGCAGAACCTTGGTTTGTGGGTGGATCAAGCCCAGATTCTCCGTACTCTGACCTTGAGTTGGAAATAGAGTCTTACAGCATGGAGAGAACAACCGAGTCTCTTCAGCAACGGCGTGCGATGGAAGCATTCCAAATCATTGCAAACGTGGCTTCAGCAATGCCTCAGATGCCATATGTCAACTGGAACAGTCTTCTGGACAAGATGGGTGATGCACTTAACATGCCCGACTTGTCTGGCCTTGTTGATACAGAAATGCTCATGGCAATGATGCAGCAACAACAACAGCAAGAGCAGCAACAAATGGAAATGGAACAGATTAATGCAGCGGCGGGCAGTGGAGGAATGGCCAATGCCTAATTACTTGTTTGTAAATCAAAGTGACGGAACCAAGGTTGAAGCGTACTTCCCAGTAGAAGATGCGCCTCGCATTGGGGATTTGGTAGAAATCAAAGATGAAGTATGCAGACGCATTGCTTCATTTAATTTAGATGTTGCAGGTATTGCACGTAAGACCCATCAATACCCGTATGTAAGTAAGTCCTTGCCTCGCAATCTCCGGGGATGCGAGACAAACCAAAAGGGTCAACCCATTATTAAATCTCAGGCTCATGAACGCGATGTAGCGTCAGAGCATGACATGGCTAAGGAATAGGGACCGCAACGCGAGAACCCCAAAGGAGTTACCATGCCGGAAGAAGTACAAGTACAAAACACAGAAAACACCCCGCAGGAACCTATGGTTCCGATTAGCGAGGGAGTTACAAGAAGCAACGATTCATCGGACGATGCTTTCCTTGATGAGATCATGGGAAGCCCCGAACCCAATGAGTCGGGCGTACCCTCGTCAGAATCTCCCGAGCTTTCTCGTGGGGATAACGAACAACCAGAAGAAGTGTTATCTGCCCATGAAGTTGCTGACGCAACTGAAGTGGATTCCCAGTCAACAGAAGACAACAGTAGCAAACCTGCTGAACTGGACTCTGATGATTATGCAAAGGCTATCGCTGCGCTTCAGCGTGACGGTGTGCCTCGTTCGGTTATTGACCAAATGGCAGAAGATAACCCCCAGTCTATTGTGGAATGGGGACTCAAACGTGCCAAGGTCCAATCGGACGTAGACAGTTATGGTGCAAAAGTTAAGGAACTCGAAGAGAAGTTGTCTTCAAATAACGAGTCGGCTGAAAGCAACGAGGAGTCTGTTGTTACAGATCAATCAACAGACCAACCCTCAAATGCTATTGAGACGATGAACCGTTACGAGAGTGAAATTTCTGAGGTCTTTGGCGATGAAGCAGCAAAAACTGTTATGTCCCCCATACGTGATCTAGTAAATGAAACGAGCCAAGTTTTTGCGCTACAGCAAGAAATGATGCAACAGATTTATTCTGTTATGGAACGTCAGGCAATAGATCAAAGTAGGGGACGACTGGGAGAACGGTTCTCCCGCTTGAATGACGATGAAGCGTTTAATGAAGTTGTAGAACAGATGGGTAAGCTCGCTCAAGTAGGCGAGTATCAAAACCTAGATGATCTTATGACAGACGCATATCGTCTCAAGTTTGCAGCAGTGGCGGAGAAGGATGCAATGCAACAACAGCAGCGTTCGCTGCGAGAAGCAGGGCAGCCTACAGCGACTACTCAAACATCTCGGCCTGCAATGAGCAAGACGGTCCAAGACCGTGAGGACGATGTTCTCGACGCTCTCTTGTCGGGCCAAGGGTTTGATGGTGCATCCGCCGCTTATAACGGTTAATTCCGGGGCATTGCCCCGAGAAGGAGTTTGACTCATGGCAGGCACAGCTCTTGCCAACTTCAACGACTTTATGAAGGTGACGGGACCACGTTACCTCACGTCGGCAGAAGATGTCATTAACGAAGCCGTCAAGAACACATACATCCTTGGTCGCTTTCTTCGCGGCAAAGGTATGGATGTTTCCGTTCAAGGCGGTAAGACGATTAATGACTCTATCTTCTTCGACGAGTCATCCACCTACGACCACTACAAGCCGAACGCCACGTTCTCATGGAGCAATCCACAGGTCATTACAGACCTTGAGATCAACTGGCGATTCTCGGTTGACCACATGTCGTGGACGGATCAAGAAGTTGAACTTAACGTGTCCGAAGGACTCTCCCGCGATGCGCAGAAGGTTGCTTACAAGCGACTGAAGCGGATCAAGGAAATGCGTCTTTGGACTTCATTCCTCAACGGTATGGAAGCTGACCTGTGGAAGCAGGCCAGTGGCAATGCAAGCGAGATGGAAACCAACACTGGTTCCCTTCCGTACAGCATTCCGTCTTTCATCTCAGAGCACGACGGCACGACCGGCACGACTTATGTTCCGTGGGCAAGTGATACCACGATCATGGGAATCAACCCGGCCAACGAGTCCAAGTGGCGAAACCAAGTTTCCCGCTATGACTACGATGATCCCGATGACTCAGACGGCGACCGAGACGGTCTGCTTGATGCGTTTGACGAGATGTTCCTGAAGGTTCAGTTTACTCCCCCAGCTACCAAGCAGGAGTATTTCGAGAAAGACGCTTTGAACCGTCAGTTCATCTGCTGCTCGCGCAGTGGCCTGAACCTGTACAAGAGAATGCTGCGTGACGCTAACGATACTCTCGTCAGCAAGCAGGATCCTGCGTACAACATGCCTCAGTACAGTGGCATTGACCTTGTTTACGTTGCACAACTGGATGACGCCACGATCAACGGCACGACTCCAAGCGCATCTGAAACAGGCGCTACCCCTGATGGCTATCGTTACTGGTGGCTCAACGGCAACTACATGACCCCCGTGTATCACGCACGCCGGTACATGGAGAAGCACGATCCTATGCGGCATCCAAATCAGCCGTTTACGACCGTGCAGCCTGTTGACTGCTGGTGGAACCTCTTCTGTAACAGCCGACAGCGGCAGGGAATCATTTGTCCGCAGGCGTAAGTCTGAGGTAATGATCTCTTGATAAAGAAAGGATAATGAAATGCCACTTCCATACGGTATTCCTTATCAACCCCCTGTTAGCGGTCCAACAAAGTCATTGGCAATGCCTATTATTCTTTTCGACGATTTCGTCGACGGGTGGGGCTTTGAAGGAAACGACGCAGACAACACTGGCAAGTTCTCCGAAACGGCGAACCTTGGGCAGTGGCTTGTCACGGTTGTTGATGGCGGCTCGGACAACGGCGAAGTCATCGCATGTGCGGACGACGCAGTTGGCGGTCATCTTACAATGACTACCAATGATGCCGACGACGACTCTCTCGAACTTCAAGTTAACGGCGAAGCGTGGAAACTTGAATCTGGAAAGACGCTTGCATTTGAAACCCGATTGAAGGGTGCAGACGTAAGCGAGTTCGATTGGTTTGTTGGTCTTGCTATCACGGATACTACCGTGATGACCGCATGTACTGACCGAGTTGGATTTGAGTGCCCCGATTCGACTGGCGACATTGACGCCATTACCGAAAAGGACAGCAGTCAAACCACTACCGACACTACCAAGGATCTTGCCGACGCCACGTTTGTGACGCTTCGGTTCGAGGTAGAAGGTACTAGCAAAGTCCGGTACTACGTCGATGGCGACTTGGTTGCAACGCACACTACAAATCTTCCTGATGACGAGGCTCTTACGCCTACGATTTGCATTAGGAACGACGGCGCAGCTGCAAACACCATGACCTTGGATTACATCTTGGTCATGCGGGATCGTTGATCCAAACAACTTAAGACTCCTCTCCCCTACCGGGGAGGGGAAGTCATTCAAATCTTTTCTGGAGAAGCCTAATGGCAAGCGTAAACCTATACATGAAATTTGATTACACGGACAATTCCGGCAACGTGTATTCAGACGGCAGTACGTCTACTGCCAAACAAATATCAATCGACAAAGATGAAATCTTCGATCGGACATACGCGATTGCAGGCGGGACCGCAACTGAAATTTTAAGCGATGCCAAGCTGACTGACTTTGATTTCCTTTGGATCGAATCTAATACTGCTGGAGACATTCAGTTGGTGTGCAACGAGGGCGGGCTTGTTGGCGACACTCCCCCCGGCCTTGCAAATGCTTGGGTAGTTAGGTTGACTCCCGGCATTCCATTTATCCTTCCTAACGATGACAGCATGAACCGGTCTGACGTAACTTTGGCAAGCAACTACATTTCTGAGCAAGACGCTTGGGAAACTCATTGGACCGCTGACACTATTGACCGTATTGAGTGGTATCACTCGGATCAAAGTGTTACTGCAAAAATACGTGTGTTTGCAGCAACTTAATAGGAAATTGAAATGGCTATTACATTAAGTCTAACAACGCATTTCACTGTAACTGTAGACGACGACGACAACCACACAATTTCAGGTGGAAGTACAACTGCTGCGGACACAATAACTCTTGGGTCAGAAGCCTATTTTGATCAGCGGTTTATTATTGGCGGTACTACTTTGCAAGAATTGTGGAGCGACAGTAACGCTACTGGAAACTTTGATTTCCTTTGGATTGAAGCCAACGGCGGAGTGGAATTACAATTCGTTTGTAATGAAGGCGGCGATCTTTCAAACGACAACATTGAAAACGGTTGGGTTGTCAAACTAACTGCTGGTATTCCATACATCTTGGCAAACGATGATTCCAGAAACATGGGCAATATGGCTGGTACGTTTAATGAAAGCAATTACCAATCTGAAATTGACACATGGGAAACAAACTGGGTAGCAGACACAATTGATCGCATTGAGTGTTACAACCCGACAGGCGGTGACTTGGAAGTAAGAATCTTTGTAGGAACTTAACCCGTGTCTATAACACTTGCCACACTTAAACAACATGTTCAGCACGCCCTTGGCGGATCAGTTGCGTCTCAACTAGACGAAACAACTATTGTCAACGAGGCTGGCAGGCACATGTATATGACTCCGTGGAAGTTTCGGGAACGTCCCCCAGTAACCCTGACGTTCGTTGCAAGTCAACAGTTTGTTGAACTACCCAGCGACTTTGGGGAAATTATTGCGGCAAACATGACAGATGGACTGGTCAGGTCATTTACCTTTACTACGTTCCACGACCTTGTTCAGAGGCGATCTACCAGTACAGGATCCACTAATCATTATTGGTTGGCAGTTTCACACCCCGCACCTTCAAATGACGGCGACCCGCTTCCTGCTGCTCGGCTGGAGTTGTACCCAACGCCTACGTCAGCAGATCAGATAACCATTGCGTACCGCGCAAATTGGATTCCGTTGGTTAATGATTCGGATATAGCCCTTGTCCCTGACTACGCAGAGTCAACGCTTATTGCTTTGGTTCGAGCGTTTGCCCTTGGGTACGAAGAAGAGGGGATGGAGGTTCGAGTAGGTGAAGTTGAATCAGGTGTCATGTGGCATCGTCTGAAGGAGAAAGACGGTCTTGTCCAGCCTGATTACGGACCATTGAGAAATTCAGCCCTGTCTACGTCAAGGCAGGGATACCAAATGCCGTGGGATTCTACGGCTGATCCTAGTTAAGCGGCGAGTGGGTCCGCACCTACCCACAGGCATAGGAGTAAATCATGCCAAGTCCACATCGAGTACGAGAGATCGCCCAGTATGAGGCGACACACACAACAGTAAAGGCTGTTACATCCGGCACAACAACGCTTGTCGCGGCTGATTCAGGCAAGCTGATTGCGGCTGACATTACTGGCGGAAACGTGACACTAACACTTCCGGCAGCAATAGTTGGTCTTACATATCGAATGATTGTCCACAAATCGGACACAGGGGATGATGAGTTTAACATCAATACCGCATCGTCATCATCGCACTTTAAGGGCGGCGTAAACCACTCCCACGATGGCGGGGACAACGCATCAGTAGAAGCAAATGGTACGGGTCATTACCAGTTCTCGGCTGTTGATGCCGAAGCGGGTACAGACATTACCGTAGTTTGCGACGGAACCCATTGGTATATAACTGGGGTTTCAGTGTCTACCCAACCCCCGACGTTTTCCTAATAATCTTAAAAGGCCCACCACTCTTCTTCTTCTGCTTAACGGCGGGGGAAGGATTTAAATCATGCCTAAAACCACATCTGCCAACACGGTCCAAACAATTTACAAACTCATTAGTCACCTTGGGGTGTCTACGTCTGTATCAACTGCTTTGGCAGATGAAAGTAAAACAAAGAAACGTGCAGTAAAACGACGCAGGTTTGCGGGTGCAGTTATTTACAACGACATTAACTCGTCTCAAGCCTTGACCCCTACGATCTCAATTGCAGGGCAAACTGTCACATACAAACTCGACAGGACCACAATTCAAAAGGGTGACTCAGCGGTTTGGACAGATGAAGATTTCGGAATCGAACTTGAGTCTAATCAATACGTGTCGGTTGCCGTTGCCGAGTCTTTGGGCAGCGGAGACAACCTGTACATCTTCCTGAGATTTAGAGATATTAACTAATGCCACCAGCCAAAAAGCAATCCGTTGAAATTAACTTTCCGCTCCAAGGTGTAGTTGAAGGAACGTCGCATTCTACACAGCCCCCCAACACAACATCTGACGCAAAGAACGTAATGCCGTTTGATGTTGATGAAGATCGTGCTCGTGGCGGTAGAAGAGAAGGCATTGTTAAATCAACAGATGCAGCAGTTACAACTGAGAAAATAGATTTCATTGGTGACGTAAGAGCAGAAAACACGACGACTATTAAAGCGGTTGGTGGAGTTTCTAAGTTTGATGTTGACCACGCGCTGTACCCTCAGCACGAAGGCAAAATTCACTTAAACAACATTAACGATGATCAAGAGCCAACCGAAACACAACTTGGTGGCAACTTAGGACACCCGTGGTTTTGCAGGTCAACGACAGGTATGACTTGGAACAAAACATCAACGTCCCACAACTGGAACACCCCTTCGACGACTTGGATGGTGCATTATTCACGTACTGCTGGCGTTAGCCCTTTGTACGAAACAGCAAATTATTCTAGTAATCTTGCTACTTACGCTAAATCAATGAGAATGCTGGGACACAATAGCGGTGTAATTAAAAAAACCACAGATGGTGTTCCGTATCTATCGCTTCGGCCTCACATGTGCCCAGTTCATGCGGGGTGTAATGAAGCAGGAGAGCCACTTAATAAGCATTCATGGGGGGAATGGATAGGCACGTTTGATCAAGGTAGTGATGCTCCATGTGGAACGGCTAACACTACGTTGACAAGCATGATGGGAGTATATGACAAAAGCATAGAGTTTAAGAAAATGATTTCTCTTATGCCGTTGACCGAGTTTGATCAACACCCGTGGAACTCTGATCAAGATAAAGCATACGCGACTAACCTGAAATTTAAAGCACCGATTGGGTACACCAAAGTTAACGGCGGGGTGTGGGGCGAAACTGTTAACGAGAAAAAGTATATAAAGTTTGTTAAAAGTAGCGCAGATGAAGATGTAAACGATCCTTCAAAAATCTACGACCCCTATTACGTGCAATGCCAAATAGAAAATGATGCTGATGCTATTGCTAATTGGGATGAAGACCTTCACAGAATAGGCATTAGGGATTCCACGTTTGGTGGAGGGGGCAACTATCTAGGCTTTGGATCCAAAGGGCTATATCGCTGGGGACTCGTGTTAAGAATTAACTACAGGTCTGATTATCCTACAAACACAGACATTGTTGGAACAAACTATTGGACGCAGTGGCACAACAACGATGTTGGTCACTGGACCGATAATGGAAGTGACATAGATAAAGGTGTCATTTGCATATACTTTGAAAAAGACAACTCAATGACGGTAGGCGGTCACACAACAAGTTTAAAAATTGCAGAACTGCGAGACGCTACGGGAACCGGCGCTTCGGTTCCGAGCGGTGACGGTCACCAGCCATATTACGGATTCCATGTCCAACCTATTGGGGGTTCAGGAGGCATTGTAATTGACTCAGAAGTATTTCCAAAAGAAGATACAGATATCCATACGTTGCAAATAAGAACTCAAGGTCAAGCCTTGAGTATTTACATTGACGGCGAGCACAAAATTACATATGAAGATATATCTTCTATTCTTCCAAACGTCGGTGGGTCAACAAACGCTGGACAAACAATTGATTCATATTCTCACTCAATGTTCTTTTATTGCAATGAGTATGGCGCAGTTAAACGAGGAAGTCAACCTACTAGCAATGATGCACTTCGTAAAGTCCTCCGTGCTCAACTGAAATACTACGGTACGTTTGACTGGGCGTTGGTTGGAGACACGGATGGCAATTACGTTACTGAGTCAAAGACTGGATCTGATGAGTTGCGCCTGTATAACTGGGATTGGCGAGAAGTAAACACGACGGCTGTTGGCGATGATTCTATTGTTGTTGTTTCAGACGGGAAAGTGTATGACGCCGACTCAGACAATCCTGATAATTTCCATCTTAGATCATCAACTCAAGACATTGACACAAACGCTCGACGGATAGATGGAGTATCGTACTTTCAAAAACATTACTTTGTAGATGGAAAGAACTACAAAGAATATGACTCGTCATTTAAAACCGTATCGGATTGGAACGCAGATGGGGACGTAGTTCTTCCCGGCGGCGACGGTTCGACAGGTTCGCTTGGCGCAGGAATAACTGACGGCAACGACCGATGCTCGATAATTGACAAGTTCATGGGCAGGATTGTCATGTCCGGCAAAGCGGATGAGCCACAGAACTGGTTTATGTCTGCGTTTGGCGATCCGGAAGATTGGGCAACAGACGGCGAGGTTGAGAACGGCGCTGCCGTCTCGGGGTCTAGTGGTCGTCTTGGTGAGCTGGCGGACCCTGTAACTGCTCTTGCACCCTCCGGTGACAGCAGGTTGGTTATCGGCGCATCTAACAGCATGTTTGCAATGACTGGCGATCCAGCAAACCCATCGACTCAAATCGTTACTTTGAGCAGGGACATAGGCATTGTTGGCCCAGATGCTTGGTGCTACGGTCCAAACAAGATTATGTATTTCATTAGCGAAAACGGGTTGTACGCAATCCAGCCTAACGAATACTCTGTCTTGCAAACCAATAGGCTGTCTAGCGGAAAAATTGACAAGGTGTTTAAGAACCTTGACTTTTCTTCTGTGCACACACGCCTTGTGTATGATCAGACCAACCACGGGGTTCACATATTCCTTACCCCAACCAGACAATTAAACGATGCTCAAACGCATTATTACTTTGACACGAGGACCAACTCATTCTGGCCGATGGAATACCCAGCGGTTATTGGACCAACGTATGTGTTTGATTACAAGAATCCCGATCCATCTAGTCGATCAATTATGCTTGGTGGGTTTGACGGCAACATTAGAAAGTTTGAAGCGACTGCTTTGGACGATGACGGAACAGTCATTTCATCGCACGTATGGATTGGACCTATATCAATTTCAAGTATGCAAGAAACCAAGTTGATGGAACTTCTTGCAATCCTCGACGAGCAGACGCCGGGGTTGAATTACGAAGTATACGCAGCAGACACAGTTGAGCAAGCCAAGTCAGGGACACCAGTCATAACTGGCTCTTGGGTTGGCGGAAGAAACACGTATGTAAGGTCGCGTGCCAGAGGCGCTGCAATCTTTATCAAACTATTAGACGGAACTAAGCAAGCCCCTTGGGCTTTGGAAAAACTTTCAGCAACACTTGCTGTAGCAGGCAAGGCAAGACAAAGGTAATCACAATGGGATTTTTTAGCGATCTAATTGGCGGGAAAGAAACGACGGTTCACCCTGACCCTTACGGCTTGGGTATGAAAAACTATAAGATGTACGTAAAGAACCGAAAGAAACAGTTTGAACTGTTTGCTAGACAGTATAAATATGACAGGGAAGCTCTTCAACGATCTATTGAAGAGTTGCAAACTCAACCTGTAATTCCGGGCGGCGCTTTAAAAGAGTTTGAACAGCAATCCGGCAAGCAAGAAAAAGCATTTTCGTTGGGTGCTGCAAACCGTGGGTTTTACTCGTCAACTGTCCCCGGCTCAATGGCTGGTCACGCAAGGTCTAGGGCATATACGAGCCTCATGCGTCACTATGGAGACAGGAGACAAGACAGGCTTGACAAACTTCAAATGACATATCGTGCTATGCCGGGCCAGTATACCCGAGGCTTGGGTGGCCTGCATTCTGCCATGCCATCGGGAATGGCAGGAATGCTTAAATCACGAGCGCTTATGGGCGCTGCTCCGTACTCAGTTCGTACCGGCGGGATGTTTGGCGGAGTTGGTGACGCATTGTTTGGTGCTGCTGGTTCAGCAATTGGCGGTGGCCTTTTGGGTCTTATTTAATTAAAGGTAGAAAATAAAATGGCATCAGTTTCAAATTTTGCACAGTACGGAAGTCACCTAACAAATCTTGTTCTTGGTCAGGAAAAGCACAACTATCAGTTGATCAAAGAAGATCGTGATCATCGTATGGCGCAAAAACTTAAAGAAGAAGAAATCAAGGCAAGAAGAATGAATCAGTTGCTTGGTCCGTTGGCTGGAGTTGTTGGTGCGGCTGCTGGCTCAGGTCTTATGAACCAACTGGGAAGTTTGTTTGGCGGCGGAGGATCGCCAGCAAGCGCCATGGGTTCCGATTCGTTTGGACAGCAAGCGTCAAGGAACATTCCGGGTGGATTTGGGAATCCAACATACGGCTCACAAACAAGCCCAGTGTGGCAAAACCCAAGCATTGGCAGTAATTGGAATTACATGACGGGCCAACAAAACCTTCCGTACTAATTCACATCGATAGGCAACGAGAAATGACAGCATTACCTAACACAAATAACTCAGTTGGAATTACACCTGAAGAACAGCAGGCGGTGGACAAAGAATGGTTGCAGCAGCAGGGTATGCCGTTTAAAGACCCTGTTGGTATGCTTGATATAGCGCAGAACCAAACCCCAACAGAAATGGATGATGCTCAGTTTCACGTTGATGAAGCCGAAAAAAGAGTTGCCGATATTATGCAGCAACTTCAAAACCGCAATACAACTCCAGAACAAACACAGGCGTTGCAGCGTGAGGCTATTAAGGCAAGAGGCGAACTGAAAGCAAGAGGCGTAGTTCTGGCTGAAATGGCTACGCCCAGAATGATTGATCCCGCCAAGCACGCGAAGCAGGACATGCTCCCCGGCGAGGTGTGGCGCAATCCCAATCGCGGTGCTGAGCAGCAGCGTATTGTCATCTTGCCGGGCACTGGGCAGATGGTGATGATAGACAAGGACACTGGCTGGACAGTTCAGTTGAACAAGGACCAAGCCAAGATGTTGATCACAAGCGCAGATGTTGCGCGTGGTGAGCAGATCAGGCAAGAAGAAGCAGACAACGCTCGCATCGCATACCAACGTGACACTGAATCGTTAAGATACGCCATTCAGCAAAACGAACAAACAAACAGGTTTATGATGGACGCCCGTTGGAGCGTGCTTGATTCTATGGATCCTGATGTTGCAGACAAACTTGCGCCTATCTATCAAAGGTTAGACGAGTATTTGGGCGTGCTTTCGCCGCCTGAATTTCAAGAATTTGTAGAGCAGTTGGAGTCGGTCGTTACGGATTGGGTAGGAAGCCCAGAAGAATTGGCATTATCTGAAGCAGAACAAAATCGGTTGTTTAAATCTCTGCAAGATGAAATGATCAAAGAACGACTTGATTACAATAAATTCCAAATTGACATGCTTAAGCCACAAGAGGACGCCGCTTCGGCAGAAGTAAGAATGCGGCGTAATGCACTTGAAGATTGCCAGAAAGACCTAGATAGGTATAAGAACCTCTCTAAAGAAGATAAAGAGGTTGCAAATTCACTTGGAACTGTGCAGAGTAATTTAGAAAAACGAGAACGAGATGCCCAAGAAAAGTTAGATAAAGCGCTTACAACTCTAAACGGAATTAGAGATCAAAAGTTTCAAATTCAAAACGAGGGTGTTATAGCAAAGTTAATAGCCGCAGAAGATTTGAATGAAATTGCCGAGACAAATCCAAGACGAGCGTATTCGTCAAGTGGTCCGTTCATGAGAGTTATCCAAGCAGTTGCTGAAGCAATGGGCCATGATGTGCAAAGTGAAAAGTTTGTAGCATACCTTTCAGACCCAGAATCTTTGTATCAGTTTATTGAAATGTGCAGAGATTATGCGTATCACAAGGGTGGCGCAGAAGACCCCGGAGACGCGGAGCACTGGGAAGCAACCATAGTTGGACAGCTTGCATTTACTCAACAGCAACGCGAACAGATGGCCTTGTACGCTGAGGCCAAAGCGGCACAGGACGCTGATGCGGCAAGACAGTATGTTCAAGAGCAGCAGCAGCAGCAGCAACAACAGCAGCCGACGGAAGCAACTCCGGCGGCTCCCGCTACTGCTGGCGAGTCGG
>CEUI01010626.1_pt1 | contig 21441 bp, 24 predicted proteins | sample 531411 | NCBI WGS metagenome assembly CEUI01 (sample SAMEA2622841, study PRJEB7988) | marine metagenome | isolation source: saline water (ENVO:00002010), including
CGTCCCCTGCGTCCCCTGCGTCCCCTGCGGTAACTCCGGGGGACAATACACCCAGGCTATCTTTGAATGCTTTGTAACGCTCTGACGCAAGGAGGTCGTTCAGCACCTTGTTGGCCCACTCTAAGCTTTCCGACATGGACAGGCCCGATAGGTCTCTACCCGGTGGCCCTCCCAGCCATCTCAACTTAGCCGTCATGACCATATTCTGAATTCCTGCCTCGCTATCAGCCGCAAACATCCAGCCGCCCAGTAAATCCTGCTGACCTCCAAGGTTCCGTTTAATAACGTCCTCTACGTCGCGCCAATCAGACGACACAAACGTAGGCAGCGCGCTTTCCCGACGCTCAGCATCCATTACTTTCTCAAGATTAGTCTCAAGTATGTAAAACGTATTAAAATCGATCTCGTTGTTTCTGAGAGCATCCTGCAGATCGCTCATGGATACCTCCCCCAGGGCAACACCATTACTAAGCTCTTGGAGGCGTTCTATGTCCATATTGATATTTGGTTGCCACATTGAGACCTGTATGGACTCCTGAAGCTCAGTTAGTTCCACCCACAATCGTTGCGCTCCGGGAGCATCACTTTCCAGGAGTTCACGCATCAACATTGTAGTTTGTGGGGCGTACGGACCGTGTGCACCCATCGAGGAGTCTATGAGCTCACGCTGGGCTTTAAGGTGTCGTTCGTTATGGAAATCTTTTTTCTGATCAGGCCAAGTGTTTAGATAGTGCCACTGCTCTTTCTCATGGTGCCAGCTCAACAATTCATCTCGAATTGGCTCTAACTCTTTAGCGCGATCCACCTGCCGTAACCATTCCTCGTGTCTTAAGTCCTCTCGCTCCGTTTCAATGATTCGGTTACGGGCCCCGGTAATGGCATTCATCGTCTCAAAGCGGCCCGCTAGCGGACCTTCGTTCGTCTCGATGTTTTGAAGAACGTCAAGATAATCACGAGCGAGATCGAAGTTGAGAGATGTAGTCGCAGCATCAACATTCGCGATGACGACATCTGTCACAAGGTTGTTGAATTCAGTTCCATCGATACCAAACTGGCCTATAATTTCAGTGCCAATCGCTGAGAGCATTTCGCCTCTCTGTTCGGGCGGCACGTCAAGCAGCATAATTTGCGTCATTCGGTCTTGTTGGACCTCTGTGAACCTGCGTTCGTTCTCTTCGGTCCGTGCGGCGATCATATCCGTCGCTAGAGCGTTCTCGACCCCGGCGCTTTGTGAGCGAAAGCCTATGATCCAACTGTCTGGAACCTCTCCCTGCATATCCAAGAATTCAGCTCTCTTCAGCCCGACAAACTCACTAAGGGCAGCAGCAGCCAGTTCCTCGTCGTCGAAATCCCTGGTAGCGAACGCCTGCCAATCGGAGTCGAGCTCCAGCCATGCTTTGTATCTGTTGGCTGCGAGCCTTCCGTCTTCTTCCTGGTACGCCTTGACGTAATACGGGGAAGCACCTGCGGGTATCTCACCGGAAGAAACAGCGTCCGCATAGTTCATCATCGACTGCTGACGATCAGCTACGGCGGCCAGCGTCTCCTCTTTGCGGAACTCTTCAGTCTCAATCTGCATGGCGCGCATGAGCTGCGGTGCCACGTTCGACAGACCTTCGGCCAACCGGGCGAGACCAGGTGTTTCTATCTGGGCATACGAGGGTTGTGGGAGCGGAGTGGGCGGGAAGTAAGGGTCGACGATACGAGCCGCTGTTTCGATGCGCGTCGATGCGCCCAGAAGTCTGTTGTTTGCTGCAAAGCTAGCCATGCTCAGAACCAATTTCGGTTAGGACGAACTAGTGACGGTTCAGGTGACGACCCGAACGAGGACCCGAGGAAGCGAGTGAGGGGCGAGGAGTAGACGCCGTCGACCTTGCCCGCCTCGTATGCACCGTAGCCGGACACACCTGCTTGAAGTGCTGCACCCATAGGGCTTGGGGCATTAGTGGCCGCAATCTCTGGCACCTGCATAGAGTTTGCGCGCGCGAATGCTTGCTCAGCGATCATGTCGCGGTTGACATCAAGCTGCCTGCTCCTGCTGTCTCGGTTGAAGCGAACGCTATCGGCGAACCTCGCCTCCGAAGCCCTGTAGTCGTTCAACAGCGCTCGCACTGAAGCTCCCTCTACGCCTGCTGATGCGGCTCCAGCTTCAGTCTCTCCGATGGCCTGTAGGGTCCGAATGTTCGCGTCCAGAAGCTCGCGGTAATCTCGCTCTCTGACCTGGCGCTCCTGCTCGTCGAGCTGTCTCGTCTGGATGTTCTGCGCTTTCTCGGCAGCAATCCTGTTGAGGATCGACTGCTTGCGGTAATTCTCGACGCGCATTCTATTAACACCAGCTATAGCCGCCGATTTCTGCTGATCAGCGACGTATCCGACAGCAGCCGAACCGACTGCCACGACAGTTGGGTCACACATCTCTTGCGTCCCTCATCTAATGTTTTCTCGTCCTAATGAATTCTAAGAAAGGTCGTTGCTCGACCCCGTGTCTCTCGTGACGCCGAATGAATTGGCAGCCAACCCACCGCAGCCACTTGATGTGCAGCGCGTTGCGAGCGTCCACGTAATTAAAAAGCACGTCATGGAGCTTGTTGAGCTCGTCGACTTCATCTCTGGATCGCCGAAGGAACAACATGGCGTTCGTTTCGATTTCTGGTGTGGCGAGCATCCATATGGCTGCAGCTTCCGTGCCGTGTACGGGCACAACGCCCCATATGACGAACGGGTTGTTGTCTGAGGCTGATACCCCAACTTTGCACTCAGACGAGATGGCACGGCCTCGCCGGATGACTTCCCATGGACTCTCGCCCGACGCCGCTGCGATCTCTTGCAGGTCTGCGTGTCGCAGGGACGCACTCAGATAATCAATGTCATCGTCTGATGGGTAACGTACGAGACCTTCGAGCCCAGGGCTCATAATTGCCGGGAACGCGCCGTGAAGTTGAACTCAAAGTCAGCGCTCAGGATGAAGAAAGGCAGGTGATTGTCCGACCATATGTCAATGGAGCACCGGTCATTGCGGGAGTTCACTGTCATCTTCGATTGACCGTCGCTGATAGCAACCTCGCCAATGACATTAGACGGATCATTCATAATCCTGCCCGTGAACGTGTTGCTTCGAACGTCGCGGCCTCGTGCGGTAACATCCATCTGGAAGTACCCGGTGCGGGCGTAGGTTGGCTTGACGCACAAAATCTGAGTGCGCCCGTCGGTGACCGACGAGACTCCGCCTGTCTGATGTGACCATTTCATGTACTGGTCTGAGAACCGGTAGAAGCTCTTGTATGCCACGCCAATCCAGAGGCTGTCTGCGGTGACGTCACCCGATATGACTGCGCTTGTCCCGCTCTGGCTTATGACCTCACGGACAACACCAGGAGCAGAGGACGTTCCGTCGTCTCTCGTCACAACCTTCAGCGTCTGGTCGTCAGCGTCGTACGGCAAGACTGCGGTTGTCCGGTCGGTGGCTGCATCGTATGTGCGCGACACCAGGCTAGCTTCTGTGATCCTGCGGTCCAGGTGGCACAGCCAGCCATACTTGGTCACGAGGCCGTAGGCGTCCTGCGTCTGCGTGTTCGGGTCGATCTGGCCCTCGCTCGTGTTCACGGACTCCAGGTAGACACCGTCGCTGTGCTGCATCAGGAGGTATAGCGTCTGGTCCACAAAGTAGATCGAGAGGACCTTTGTCCCGGCCATCTGCCAGATTGTCCAGGCGGATTGCAGCTTTGTGGTGCCGGACCAGTAGTACCGGTAGACGAAGATGCGGTTGTCACTGTTCGCCAGCAGTGCCAGCGTCGAACAAGAAGGTGACGCAGTTATGTCCCTGATCGGCCCCGCAATCAGCTTGGGGATGTGCGCTGTGATGCTGGGAGCTCCATCCACGGACTCGATGTCGGCGGGATGGATTTCCCGCACGCTAACAAAGTCGCTCGTTGCTTCGGGGAAGAAGACGACCGCACCGGCATTCTTTGGCTGAACTTCGACCGCTGTGTTGTACTCCGTCTCTTTCGTGATCGAGAGATGATCGACAGCCAGGGATGGGTCCCAACCCATGTGGAATTGAGCTGTTCGGCTGAACAAGAGAACCCCTCGTTCGACCTGAACTGCGTACTCCAGCTCATGAACCTCGTCGTCTGGCGCCTGGATGTCGATAGGGTCTGAATCAATCGTGGTGAGGGCCGACTCCCGGAAGAAGTTGAAGAACTCGCCGGTGCGGCTCATGACGATGTTGGCGCCGCACAGGATGCCAAGGCGGTTCTCAGCAAAGAAGACGTTGTTCGCCTTCTTACCGACAAAGCTTGGGTCTGGCGTGCTCGTCAGGTCACCGACAGAGCGGGTCGACCAGGTCGCGGCCTCGAACGTGAAGGTTCCATCGGAATTCCTCACCAGGGTGTGCGGCATGGTGCTCGCAGATAAACCGTCTGTGATCCCTGCGGCTGTGCCTTCTAACCACACCCCGCTGTCGAGGTTTTGGGTCGAGTCATCAGCTTCAAAGACGACGTAGTAATCGTCAAAGACACTGCTGGGGTCACCCTGCACCTTGCAGCGGTAGCCGTTGGGCGCGATGGTTGGTAGGTCAATGAAATCCTGAACTCTATCTGTGATCGCCTTGAAGCTGGCCCCAGACTCAGAGTCTTCCACTCGGACATCAAAGGATGCCCCGTCGGTTCTAAAGAGATGCAGGACATGGCCGGACCGCCGAATGGTGAAGTCCGACCCGATGGATGAAGTCAGAAGCGTGTTGATCTCTTCGGCAATGTTGTCGGTCGTAATCAGCGATACGTCGGTCGATGACGACGTAAACGAAGCCTTCTCGACACCATCGATGTAGACGACATACTTGTACCCGTAATCACCTCGGCGGACGTTGAGAAGCGCCTCTGGGGTCCGTGTCGCCGTCGTGCTGGAGCTGGCTGCTACCGATATTGACCGGTTCACGATGAACGTGTGGTCAGCCACGGTCACCGCACGGAAGTCTGACTCAGGGTCGGTGGTGTCCAGGTAGCTGAGACCGCCTGGTGCTGTCACAGTCTTTTCTGTTCCATCGCTCAGGTCGAAGACCTTGATAGCTTCATCCATGATGGCGACGGCGTAGCGTTCGGATGCGTCTCTATCGATCCAGTGGATGTGAGCGCTCGGCAGTGCGCCGGTGTAGCTTTTGGCCGCGACGTACTGCGTAGGAGGCCTTCGGCCTAGTCCGTCCACGACGGAGGGGAACGTGTTGTACTCGTACTCTGATTGCGTCGGTTGCCGTATGCTCGCGGGCTGTTGAGAGATGCCGTTGACCAGGTTTGGAACTGTCTGGTTCGTAGGCATCTAGCGGACTCTCCGTGTCGCGATCCACTCCATACCTGGCCCGCTGACCATGTTATTCGACGCCCCGTCCTGCATGTCATTGATGAACTCAGCGCGAGATATCTGCTCGTCTCGTGCCGTGAAGCTGTAGTGGTCGTCGTCGCCTATGGTCTGCTGTTGAAAGACCCTGGCAGCCTTCGTGAAGATGTACTCTCGGGCGCTTTCGGGCAGGTCTTCGAAGTCCAGCATCTTGGTCACGTCGGCCTTGATGTTCCGGTCAAAGACGAATGTGCCGTCCTTGCGGTCGTATAAACGAGTGCCGCGCCACACAGGGTCCTCAGTGTAGCGCCCTCGTTTGATGACGACCTTCAGTGTGCTCGAAGGCAGATTGATGAACCCGTCCCCATCAGGAGTGAATTCAAAATCAGGTTCCGTGTTGAAGCGGTAGCCCCTCTTTTGCACCGACCGTGAAGCTCTATCCAGGGCGCTAACTGCAGTGGCCACGTCGTCGACGTTAGTGCCCTCAAGCGATGACACCGGGGCCTCTTGAATGCTTGCCAGCATGTAGTTCACTGCATCTAGCTGCGAGGTTGGTGTAGTCATATCTATGTCCTGTTTTCCGATGTCGGATGAGGATTAAAAAAAAGGGGAAGCCCCTGGGTAGGAGCCTCCCCTAGATCAAAGCTCTTGGTGATTAGGACGAGGTAACGCTGACAGCGCTCTCCGGGCGGAGAATACCGTGGCCCAGAGCGTAACGCGCAACAATGAGTGTGCCCTGCCACATGGCGCGGACTTCGTCGCTGGTCATCTGCACCGACAGATCGAGAAGCTTAACCGTGCCGACCGCCGAGCTGTGCATCGCGAGGGCCGTCACGTTCGAGAAGTCTGCCAGGTACGTATTGTTCTGGCCCGTCGCCGAGTCACCACTCATGTCCGTAGTAGGCAGGTGGTTGGTCTTCACGACTTCGAGGTCCGCAACCCAAGGAACCTGAGCGCGGGCAATCGAGCCCATGCCACCGATTTCTGCGTTCAGGACATTCGATGTCTGACCCAGGAGGTGGTACTGGGCGGGCTTCACGAACGCATAGCGCTCGGTCGCCGGTACGTCATGCTCATCCATAGCCTGGGCGGCGTCGAAGAGCGCACCCTGCATGACGGAGCCGTCAGTGCCTGCGGTGGCAGCGACAACTGCCGTACCTGCGTGCGCACCCGTGATGTTTGCCGCTGCACGCGAAGCCAGGACGCCTACCTGGAGAACATTCTCATCCAACTTGTAGGACAGCGCGCGACCCACTTCAGCCGAGTAAATGCGGCGCACATCAAAGTGATTCTTCGCGTCGTCGAGATCGGCGATGAATGCCGAACTGACAAGCAGGTCATCGATATTGATCACCCGCTCGTTGTGCCGGATTTGATCACCGATGATCTGGTTGCCTGGCGTGTGGTAAGCCGCAGTGGCTTGCCATGTACTCGGGAATGATGCCGACTTACCTGATTCGATTGTACGAACGGTATGTCGGCCCATGGTCGTGTTGACTTCCTCGAAGGCTTCGAGAACGTCACCGGCGAACACCTGAAGAAAGAGTGCGTCATCAGCGCCTGTGGCATTCGCCTGGCCCAGGTTGCTGACGGTCATATTTGGGGCTGCCATGGTGGCTACTCCATTGTCTTGTTGATATTTGAAGGATGGTTGTGCTCCAGCCCTCGAACATCAGCGCAATTCCGAGTTATCCGGTGCCTCAGCGATGGGCTCATACATGCTTGCTGTTCTCGGTTGGGCAAGTCACCGCCGTGATAGGCAAGTGTGACTAGCTTCAAATATCATCGTCAAACGGGGCGACAGGGGCAGGGAGAAGGCCCACGCACTATCTCGACCCACCCCTGCCACCGAACCCTGGGCCGCTCCACAGTGGAACAGCGCAGGGGGTCACTTAAAGATTGCTGCGGCTCAACTTTGCATCGACCTCAGCACGGTAAGCGGGGTCAACGTGGTACCGCTTCTTCCCGTTGGATGTTCGCTCACTACGAGCGTCCATGACCTCTCGCCAACTGTTGAAGTTGGTTGTGGTCGTGTTCGCGCTCGTGTCCCGAATCATTCCAGCCTCTGCCGCGTTCATCTCGTTGTATTTCGCGGCGAGCCATTCAGCACCAGCACGAGCCTTAGGGATTGAGCCCGACGATACCTGCTCATTGTAGAAGTTCAGGTCTTCTTCGCTGAGATTGCCTGCAGCCCAGTTCAACTTCTCGGCTGTCGACTGCTCACCCCCGAGGACCCTCTGGCACTCAGCGACCAGCCGTTCGGCTTCAATATCAGCGAGCTGCGTTAGCGCACGGTTACCCTCGATGTACCGGTCGACCGTTGCTCGATCAAAGCCTGCTACTTCCAACTTGTCGTACGACGCATCGGATAGCTGTCCGTCTTTGTCAAACTCCGCCTGAAGCGCCGGGACGTCTACTCCAGCACTCGTGAGAGCGGCCTTTGCAGCTTCGCCAGTCTCAGTGTCAGCATCAGAGTTAGCGCCCATCTTCGACGAAAGCTCGCGGTAACTTTCAGCCAGTTTGGCTGCTGTGGCGTCGGCATCAAATGTGCCATCGTCACGGACGACTCTGAATTTCTCATCAGCCCATTCTGGGATTACCGGACCCTCAGAAGAATTGCTATCGCTCCCACTGTCAGGAGAGCTGGCAGTAGCAGCATCAGGGTCAGTGTCAGAACTAACATCGCCAGGCGCGAGAGGGCCTGTCGGGCCTTCCGAAACGGCTGTTGTCTTGACCTCCATTCTCAGAACCTCTTGATGATGTTGCCATTGAGCGTCCGCTCCCCATCGACATCAGGGGATGAGCTTAGAGTTGGCTTTCGCCTTCCCTTTCCTTTGCCCTTCTTCGCTGTCTTTGCAGCAACCTTATTGATGCTCGCAGCGTTGCGCGATTTAGCGACGGCCTCCAGATCGCCATTGAAGTTGGAAGTCGAAGTTGCAGCGTAAGGTTGTCCGCTAGTGGATGCCTCTGAAATAAGATCAATCTCAGGCGTGCCTATCATTGTGGGCTCCTTTGGTTGTGGGGCTATTCAGGAGTTTGTCGGGCAGCCACCGCACCCTTCGTGAGCTCCTGGGCGACTCCTGGGGCAGACGCTGCAGCGGCTTGAGCGATCTGAGCCTGCTGCGCCTCCATCTGAAGTTGCTGTTGGGTCTTGAACAGGCCGCTGAGATCAGCGCCGAGGGCTGCCCCGTACCGTGACGCGATAACATCGAAGTTTGCTCTCGATGCGACCGACTCGGCCCCGAAGACCTGTGCCATCCCGAGCATGACCCGTTCAACTTTGCGCAGGTCCTGACCCCGACCAAGAGCTTCGAGTCCGGTGATGATCACAGGCTCAATACCTAAGCTCGGGAGCTTCGGGAGGCCTGCTATCGTGTCCATCTTCCGCTTGATATACGGGAGCTGGAATTCCTGAGCCAACAGGCTGAACAGGCCGCCAAGACCGTCGTCGATCTCGCCAGCCATGTAGCGTATCTCTTCAGCGGTTACTCGCTCAGCATCCCTCTGGATCGACGTGCGCATCAGGAAGGCTTCTTCAAGTCGACTCTCGATGGCATCCGCTGTGGCGCGCGCCACGGAAAAGTCCCCGGTCTTGTCCATGCGCAGGACTGACACGTCTGTGCTCGATCCTGTGACGAACTCAAGGTTCTCAGCCGTGGTCAGGTCCTCGATCTCGGTGATCGAGTTCGGGTCCACCATAAACAACGTCTTGGCCGCAGCCGCGCTGGACTCGACGATTGCTCGCGTCAGCCCTTCTAGCGATAGCAAATCACCATAGAACTCTTCGACGTAGCTGCGACCGTATGACTGGCCGCTGACCTTGGCGAAGCGCAGGGCAATGAACGGTGAGCTTTCAGGCTTGTACTTACCCTCTGACCCTGGGACCACACCGCCAGCAACTTCCTGTCGTGAATGCAGCCAGTTGCCGTCGCGCCATACGCGCGTGTAGAGCTCGACCTCTCGGTCCTTGCCGCTGTCAGCGCTGGCTTTCTTCAATCGAGGTGTGATCTTCTCGACGAAGTCATCAGGGAGTGACTGCAAACTGGCAGTCTCTTTGATGATTAGCTCCAGAAGGGTGCCCTTGCGATCACGGCGGCACACGTAGCTGTCCAGGTGATAGACGCGCGTGTCTTCCTTGAAGATCGTTAGGAGGACATTGCCTTCATTGAGCAGGTGTAAGAACGCCTCATTGATATCTGATCGATCACCACTGGACTCGACAGCGCTCTGAACCTGCCTCTCAACTTTGGCCAGGGTGCGATCTAAATCTGTGCGGAAGGTCTCTCCGCCTGGCCGACTCTCGATCTCTTTGATCTCATCCTCAAGGCTTGCAGGGACCGTGAGGCGGAAGAACGGGTCGTTCGGAGGCATGAGAGTCAGAAGCAGCGAACTCGCCAGGTTCTTGATACCCTTGGCTCCGACAGACTGATAAGGGCTGTGGAAGTAGCTCGATCCTGTATTCCCCTCCGGGGGCATCAGGCTTGGTATGGTGAGCTTCGAGCAGTCTCGTGCGCGCGTCAGGAACGGCTCACGGTCTGGCTCAAGACGGCTGTAGCGCTGCTCCGCGGTGCCTTGGTTCAGCATTGGTTAGGCCCCTGGCAGGTTGAGACCTGAGCCGCCTGGAGAGGGCGTCTTAAGATCAACGATGAGGGACTGAATGCCTGTCCTGCGCCGTGCAGCCGCATCATCCTTGTTTGTCGCCGCTAGTTTGCCTTCATCACCGATGATTGGCGCAGCCTGTGATTTCTCAGCCTTAGGAGCTGGCGGTCTTGGCTGCTGTACGATTACTGGGGGAGGCGCTGGCACATCTGGGGCTAAGCACATAGTCTCGTTCCTCTAGCGTAGCAGGCCGAGCGGGAGGGTTGACTCACCGGATCGGGCTGCCGCTGATTGCTGGTCAAATCTGTGGCGCAGGAAATCGATAACGTCGCGTTGTCCTGCGGCACGAAGCATGTCTTCGTAGGTTGTTCCAGGCAGTGGATTTCGAAGAGGGAATGCTCCCTCCATCGCATCCATCAGGTCCTCAGGTATCAGAGGGAAATTCTGCTGGTGTTGGACAGCTTTTTTGCTTTTCAATCGGCCTCTCATTAAGAGTCCAGGCGATGGCTCAGGTCATCCTTGTGGGTGCCCTCGCGGATGCCCTCGTGGATCGTGAGCGTGCGAGGGGATTGCCGTTGAGTGTGTTTGCACACGTCTGGGAAAACCTGAGCCTCGCCAGTCCACCGACAGCGATGGGAGCTTCGCTTCGGTGGTAGGGGGTAAATACGCTAATGTCGTCATAGATGCATTTAGAGGCTCACTGGTGCGTTTTACCTCTTTTCTGGTACAAGGGTACTATTGAGGTCCTTAGAGTGCACTCAGCGAGCTTTAAAATGCAATGTTGCAAGGACAATAGCTCTCAAGTGGGCCTTATTCGCCGTGTCAGCGGAGCTCTTTAGGCCATACAGCGCCGGAACTGTTGCACACCGGCCAGCGCAATCTGATCACCCAGGGCCCGACCCAGACCTCACGAACGCGGCGGTGACGTGAGTTGAAGCGATAGACCTGCAGGAATGAGAATTGTTCTTCCTGACCAACGAGAAGCCCACCGGCAGCCTTTTCCGTATCGGACGAAACGTCATCGCTGTTGAGGCTGTGGCGCTCGCAAGACACTCTTGTTTGAGTGAGGAAAAGACGAACACATTCAGCGTGAGAAACCAGGCACTTGATCGCCGTAGATGCCGTTTTCAGGACATCCCTAAACACAATAATCCTCCCCGGTCAGGTACTGAATGCGCTTGTGGGCGTATGCTTTCACCTTCTGGAGATCAGCAATCTCAGACCGTGTAGCGTCCTTACCAGGGTATGCCTTGAACCCAGCCCGCATTGCGTACTTGATGATGTTCCCGCGCCAGAACTCAAGATCGTTCTCTTGAATGAATTCTAGCGGTTCGATCACCCATTGCTTGTAGTGCTCTGGATTTGTGAGATCGTAAGTCGGCGGGTCTGCGGTGTCGGCGGTAGATTTTTGCTTGTGTACCTTGAACAGCAGGGGGGCTTCTGTCCTTTCCCCTTGAATCATATCGTCGTCGTCGAGTGCGGCGTCCATGGGATCACCTCCTTTGTCTTGAAGTTAAAATCGGAGGCGCGGCATATGCGAGCTATCTGCGCCTGGATCAGGGCATCCTCTGCAGTTGCGCCTGTTTTTTCGTAGGCCGTGACGATGGCCTGCCAGCGGTCTTCACCGCTTTCGCTGAGCAACCGCTTGGCCGCAACTGGTCCGACCCCTTTGCAGCCTGGGTAGCCATCGACCGTGTCGCCGGTCAGCGATTGTGTGAGGTGGTTGTAGTCGGCCTCATCTTCCGTGATCTTCTCGACCGCGTCTGCGAGCGTTAAGCCCTCGTCTGCAGCATGCCGAGGCGACACGAGCTGGCACGGGATGGTGCGCATGTCCTTGTCCTCGGACACGACGATCTTATTGCCTGAGACGAGCTTTTTACTCGTCGCAAGCACGCCCATGACGTCATCGGCCTCCAGCGTTTGCCGTTGGTAGGTCTCGTATCGATCCGGGATGTAGGTCTGCCGCAGCCAGTTGAGAAGCATCGGCCTTCTCTGGTCCCTGCGGTTGGACTTGTACGCTGGGAAGAGACTTCGTCGCCAATTCTGCTTTGGGTCGCTGAAGCAGAGAATGACTCGGTCCGCTTCAAGCTGCTCAGCGTAGTACTCGACCGTTTGGTCAAACGCTTGGGTGATGTCCTCTTCGTGGCACGTCAGGGACCAGACGCCGTCGCCCCAGTTGTGGGGCCGTTCAGACGCCGCTGCGGTCCGGTAAGCCACGATGTCGGCGTCTATGAGTAGTGTGGTCGTTGGCACCTCTAATCCTCCCCAATCGTCATACATTCAGATAAAACTTGAGAAGCTTTTTCTGCCGAGACCATGAACCACTCGCCTCGCCCCTGGCGGGCATCTTCAAGACTCTGGTGGACCTGGCGTTCAGCTTCCCGCCTGTCGGCGAACCACCGCGAATCAATCAGGCGGTAATTTCTGTAAGGGTCGCTCGTCTGGAAGCTCCTCAACCTGCTCTCAGCAGAGAGCGCCGACCCTATCTTCACGACGCCAGGCCATACATCGTTGGCGATGACGTACACGAACCCTTCCCTGACACTCACATGAGGAGCTTCAAGGCTTTTTAGGTCGGTTCCGTAAAGCTCACGGACGCGCGTCTCATGTGCTGAACGCCAATTCTTGTAGCGACCGGCAGGTATCCCGAGCCCGAGCTGTGTCCCCGCGTATTTACCGGCCACCCATACCCGTTGTGGGTTATGGTAGCCGTTACGGATCGCCCTGTGCTTGCGGCAGTATGTGTCATCAGGAGCTGGCGCACCGCAATCAGCGCAGCGCCTAGTGTGTGTAGGCCCAGCTAGGTCCAACTCTAAATTCTCCGTCGAGCTGGCACTTGAAATTATAGTGCCGTCCAGCGTCTCGGATGCTGGCCACTGCAAGCCTTCCAACTGTCTCACTGTGGGTCTCCTTGGCTGCGTATTGAATTTCGTCGTGGACGTGGGCGACGTTCGCGAAGTCTCGGCCCCACTCAAGGCCAGAGCTAAGGATGCTCTGATGCGCCAGGACGGTGGCTTTCTTCACCACGATGCCACCACACGATTGCAGCAAGGTGTTGAGTGCAGCGTGTGTCGACCTGACTTTGACCTTGCGCCCGTCGATAGCCGTGAGGTTCCCCGCCTTCTTGGCCTTCGCCTTGACCCTATGGGTGAGCGTGTCCAGAGCGGGTAAGGCGCTAAGAAAGGAGGCACGAAGCCTGGCTGCAGCCTTTGGCCCCTGACTTATGTACTCCCCCAGCGTGGCGTCCGATGCGCCGTACAGGAACGCATAAATCCACGTCTTCGCCAGAGCCCGACCGGTCGCGTTGCGGCCCTTGATCCGGTATAGCTTCTCAGGCTCAAACCCCAGCTTTACCGCGTGGAACGAATGGATGTCTCCGTTCAACAAGCGGTCGGCATACTCACCCTGGTCATATCGGTGCATGTAGTGAGCGAGGCACCTCAGCTCTAAGCCTGAAGCGTCGACGCCAACCATGACCATCCCCTTCGGAGCTGTGAAGAGATCACGGAAGTCAGCACCGAAGCCCCCTTCTCTACCGAAGACCAGGTGCTTCTTGCCGTTGCTATCCTCACGAGTTTTGGCGCTCGGGAATTGGGCGCAGTTTGGCTTCGAATGCGAGCATCGGCCTGTGACCGTTCCAGTCGACATGACTCGGCCATGAAGCCTGCCATCCTTGCCGACGCTCTTGAGGATCGCCTCACGTCCTTCCGAGAGCTGACCCAGGCGTTTGCCGACCATCAGATACTCAGCGATGACCTTGGCCTCGTCATAGGGAAGCTTCGAGATGATGTCGTCGGTGACCGAAGGCTTTCCATCTTTGCCGAACTCTGTCGGCTTCCAGCCGTAGCGCTTGATCAGCCGGTCGGCGATGTGATCTCTGCTCGCCGGGTTGAAGGTGACGAGCTTGGCCTTCGTGTACGTGCTGCCTTCGTTAAACTCCATAAGGACAGGCCCGACGTAGGGCTTGAGTGCCTTGCCGGTCTTCTCGGAGACACGATCAACCGTGACTGTGCCGAGCTCAGGACATTTCAACTTGCGGTCCGCTTTAGGATCGACCGCTGGCCCTTCCGGCTTCCACCACGGCTGGAATGATTCTTCGAGCTCAACCCCTAGATCGTATTTGAGTTGCGTGAGCTCGGCCTGGAGACTGGCAGCCTTGTTCAGGTCCACCGGCAGACCAAACTTTTGCTGGCGGTCCATGAGCTCCTGGAAGTCGTGCTCCAGGTTGATGCTCTCTGCCGAAAAGCTCTGCTCGTTGATCTTTAGGACGAGGTCGCGTGTGACACCCGTGTCCAGCTCGCAATAGTCCTGCATCGCAGGGTTCCAGGCCGCCCAGGGGTCCAGACCCTTTTCCTTCATCTCGGCAGCGTAGTCGCCCTTCCAATTTCCAAGACGATGGCCCCAGGCGTCGAGGCTGTGGCTGCCGTAGAGACGTGTCGGCAGGGATAAGCGCTTCTGCTCGACCCGTGCCATGTCGCTCTTGCGCAGGTCAGGAGTGGGCCAAACCATGCGCGCGGTGATGAGGCTGTCACGCACCGTTGGGCCGTGACGCCAGGATGGGTAGACCTTCTCGATGGCGGGGATGTCGAAGCCCAGGCCGTTGTGCCACCACACGCCCTCAACGTCGTCGCCATTGATGCGCGCAAGACCGTCAGGGATGTTTGGGTGGCCGTCAGACGCTGCAGCGCATGACAGGACGAGATCGCCGGTCTCTAAGTCCCGCAGGACGAGCGAGTGGATGGTCGTCAGCTTGTCGAGAAGCCCGTTCGTTTCTAGGTCAGCAATCAGAATCATCAGAATGGTATCTCCTCGTCCACGGCTGGTGTGGCCTGCCGGTGATCAAGCGAGCTGCCTCTAGGGAACGGGATGACACCGTCGCGCTGCACAAGCATCGCTCTGTCGTAGTCGTAGCCAAACTCCGTGGTCAGGCCTGTACTGCGACCGGTGTACCGGTCCTTCAGGATGCGGAAGGTGGTCGTGTTCTGATCTTCCGGGTCGTCAGCCTGCTGATTCCGTTCCAGCCCAAACATGAAGTGCGACCAGAAGCCTATGGCTCGCGATCCCTTGAAGTGGCGGATCGTCACCCTGGCTCCTTCCTCATGAGGCTTGCCTTCAGGTGTCGCTAGGTGGCTGATGAAGTAGAACGCGAAGCCGAGCTCCTGGGCGAGACCGGCGATGTCTGCCATGATCGCTTCAAGAGCCTTTCGCTCATCCACTTCACTGGCAGCCAGCGCTGTCAGATGATCGAGGAAAACGTGCTTTACGCCGAACCCTACGACGGCGTAGCGGATCGTCTCCCGGATGATGTCCCACTGTGTCGTTCCGAAGTGGTCGTAGAGGTGGCACGGGGCGCACTCCTGCGTCATGTAGCGGACGGCCTCGTTCAGCTCTGATTCGGTCCACTCACCGTTCGGGATGTGGAATGGACGCTGTCCGATCTTGCTGGCGATGCGCCGCCCAGTCTCGGCGTTGCCCTGCTCCAGGTAGATGACCGCCGCAGGCTGGTGGAGCCCACCGGTCTCTTTCGGCTGGATTGTCTGGGCGATGATCTCAAGGAAGAAGTCAGTCTTCCCGACACCCGTGCCTGCGCCTAGCGCGTAGACCTCACCTGGTCGCCGTCCGTATGTCGCATCGGTCAGGAACTTCCAGGGCCAGGGAGCTCCTAGCTCAATAGGCTTCTTGATCTCTTCTTCGAGATCGGAGAGCAGGACCAGACCCTCTGGTCGATAGTCTCGCGCGCGCCACATCGCGTCGAGCATGCCTTTGATGTTGCCGTCCTGGAGCATGTCAGAGGCATCCTTGTAGCCTCCCGGCAGCGCGGCGATCTTAGCTTTGCCTGGTGTGAGCAGCGCAGCGCATTGCACTGCAGCATCCTGGCCAGCGTCATCCTGGTCGAACATGAAGACGACTGAATCGAACTTCTCAAGCCAGTCAGAAGCCGCCGCTACAGCCTTCTTCGCTCCTTGCGCACCTGACGGCACGCTTACCACAGGCCAGCGGTTGCTCTGTGCCTGGCTCATCGAGAGGGCATCGAGCTCGCCCTCTACGACTACGACCATCCGTCCCTCTGAGGGCCACAGCCACATGCCGTAGAGAGGAGCGGCCTGCTTCTTGTCGCCGAGGAAAACGAAATTCTTTCCGGGCAATCTGATCTTCTGCGCGACGACCTTACGACCTGAGATGTCCCGGTAGTTCGCGACGTGGCACGTCTGGTCTCGGTAGACACCCTTGGTATAGCCCCACTTCCGAGCTGTCTCTTCAGTGAGCCCGCGCCTCTTGAACGCGGTGAAAGTCTGCACATCGGTTGCTACGAGGTTAGCTGAGTATCTCCTCGCACCAGTTTGTTCTATTGGTACTTGTTCGAGCGTGTGAGCTGGGGCGGCAGCTAGATCGTGGGAGGTACACGAAAAGCAGTACGTGTGGCCGTCAGAGTATCGGGCCAGCGCGTCTGAGCTGCCGCATTCAGGACACGGCTCATGTTGCAGAAATTCACTGTGCTCAAGAGGCATTGCGGCTCCCTATCCGGATTGGTGTTGTTGTGTGCTGAACCCCTTGGACTCCGCCCATTTCTGGACGTCGAACCCTGGGCATCGCTTGTCAGCCACATCGCAATGACCCGCCACGACGAGGTCAGGCCAAACCTCGATGATGTGTCTGAGTACAGCTTCGAGACTGGCCATCTGGTCATCCTCGAAGTTGTTTTCGTAGCGCTTCAGGTCTGCGCTCGCGCCACCAACCAGGCAGACGCCAACGGACTTGTTGTTGAACCCGATGGTGTGGGCTCCGGCCACCATGAGCTCCCGACCGATTTCAATCTGGCCATCGCGTCGGATCACATAGTGGTAGCCGCAGCTCAGCCACCCCTTCTGCCGGTGCCACTGGTCAATCTCAGCGACTCCGATGTCGTGGGTGCGGGGTGTAAACGCGCAGTGGATGATTGCGAGTTCGGTGTTTTCTCGACCGATCACAGAGCTGCCCTCGGCGTGAAATAGACGGGAGAGGACAGCGGTCGCGGCTGCACCGGTGATACCTGATAGAGCCGTGCGGCGAGACATCACGTCACCCACTCTTCAGGTATCGTTCTGTCGGCGTAGATAAACCCGTGCTTCTCGCACCAGTCTCCGTAGCTCGTCCGAGAACGCTTCGTGATCCGCGTCTTAGAGTTGGAGAACACGAACCGCAGGTCCAGGTCAGGGTGCTGGTCCCGGATGAGAAGGTGCTTGTTCCTGTCCGCCGCGACGAACCGGCCCTTAGCTTCCACGACGATCCCGTTCGCGAGTACGAAGTCAGGTGTGTACCGCGCCACTCGGGAGGGCACGGTGTAGCGCAGGAACCACCGCTCGTACTCGTACTCTGTAGAGCCGAGGTTCTTAGCGATCCTCCGTTCGAGACCAGACCTGAAGTCGCCCTGAGCGACCTCACGTCTCTGAAGGCCTGGCTCAAAATTCATCGTCTAAGTCGGCCTCGGCGTGCTCGACGTCACACGGAAGAAGATCGTCGTCCTCGTCCTCAAACGGGTCGCCGACCACACCGAACCCTGAAGCACTTCCGTTGCTCGTCCCCAGGGCCAGAACTTGGACGGCCTCCAGGTACAGTTTCACGCCGTATGCGCAGGTCGCCATGACATAAGGCTTGGCTGTGAAGGCTGCCCGGATGATGGAGCCGCCAGTCACCATCCGATTGGTCGGGCGACCGGCTGGGTCTACGATTGTGAGTTTGCGAGACCAGGGTCGACCATCACTCTTTCTGGTGCCCCCGGCCAACGTGGAGACCTTGTAAAAAATTTCTCCGGTCGGCTCGTCATCCTCATCCAGAACGTCGTGGACGAAAGGCACCATCTCGACGACGGCCTTGGACTTCTTGCGACGGGCCTCAGACATATTGTCGAACTGCTCTTGAGCCTCTTCGCGGGCAAGTGCCATCAAGGGCTCAAGGATGTCGTTGAGGCCGCCTACCTGCTGTCCTTTAGCGTTCGTGCAGGGTTCGTCGCCGAGGCTCACTGGCCCCATCAGGTCGACCTTATATCTGCCTGGCGTGTCGAACTTTGTGTCCGGTTTGTTCAACCAAGGATAGCGTGCAGTGGCGGGCGGGCTGTAATACGTGGGGGTCGCGAGATTACTCATCGTCAGCTTCTCCTTTTGGCTCTGAAGCAGTCAGCTTCGAGACGTCAACGCCCTCGACCAGAAGGTCCGTGAGGATGTCGACAGGCACCTGCGCGCCGTCGTTCGCCATGGCGAGAGCGAAGGCGTACAGAGTGTTTCTTCGATCTAAAACCCCATTTGTCATAGATCGGGTCACTAATTTAGTTCTTCGCGGACGTAAGCTTGGACCGCAGCGAATTCAGGCCTGCGGCCATCGGCCCAGTTCATGATGGTGGTCACCCGACCCATCAGGTCAGGGACCGAGAGCCCTTGGTCTTCGGCGATGATGCGGAATGCAGCGCACAGGCCGACCAGTTGGGCTTCCTTAGAGAATCGAATTTGCGTGGCGTCGATGACGGCCATGGCAGCGTTAGACGCCTCGCGCAGGTCAATGTTCGAGAGGCGGTCTGGATCAATTTTCATAAGCGTCACCTCGCTTTGATGTCGACATGGATTGAAAGCCACGGGCTATGGACCAACCGTCCAGAAGGAGGCGACGGACGCGCGGCGAGGGAATCATGCGCGCGGCTCCGCGCTTAACCCAGCGCGACCTGCAGCCAGGCTCCTCACCGGCCCCTGGGAGGGACATATGCGTGGTGGAGGTTTTCTCGAACACCGTAATCGAGTGGTCCGATGCACCCATATGCAGCTTAATTTTCAGTGACTTCGGTTCCATAGCAATCCCATTTGGCATAGATTCATGCGAAGAAAAAATCGGACTCCAGGACGTCTTCGATCTGCAGCGACCCGCTGTCAGGCACTGGTGGAAGATCATCCTCACCTCCAGGCAGCGCCTCGCCCACCTGGCGGCGGAAGTCCTGCAGCACATCGCTGTCGGTGTAGAGCTCGACGAACGCTACCCGGAGGCACTGGTTCATCAATTCGATGTTGGCGGCGTGTGTCGCGTAGCTGTCATGCACCATGCCCCAGTGCTTGATCCCGAGTTCGTCGCCGATGCAGACCGTCCTCGCAAGGTGGGCCGCGTCTAAGCTGTGAACCCAGTTCGGCGACACCCCGTTGCGCTGGCGGCGGGTGTCGACCTTGTCCGTCTCGGACGTCATGTTGAGCTTGATGATGACGTCACCGATCTTGGTTTTCAGCCTGCGGCGGCGCATCTCTCTGTAGGGCTGCACGACCGGCAGGCCGGAAGGTGATGTCCAAGAGACCGGGACGCCATGCTTCGTGACAATCGATGAAACTTCGCGCAGCCAAGCCATTGCTTGTCGAGCAGCTACGACGACCTCGCCGATGCTGTCCCACACAATCTTCGCAAGGAACTGTGTCGCCTTGAACCTGTTGAAACGCCCGAACGGGTCAGGCCTTGTCTTCGGATCGCAATCCTCGTCCAGCCACGCTTCGACGTACTCACGGCAGCTATGAAGCGTCCCGCCATAGGGGAGCACCATGACAGGACGCTTCGTGCCTCGGCGATCAACGCCGAACTCTAGCCACAGCGGCGCAAACCCGGTCGGGTCCGCTTCGTCATCTCCGCTCACGGCTTCCAACTTCTCGACCACGACATCAGCCACGAGCTGATAGATGTCCTGCGGCCCCTCCGATGGCGTCAGGTTTGTGGCCGCACCACCTATCGGGTCGCGCAAAGCTGCAGAGAAATGCTGCAGTCCGTTACACGCGCCGTCGACCTGAACCGGGATGCGGCTGACGTAGCCGTAGCCATGCTCCAGGAGGCCAGCGACCTCGAAGCAGGCTGCGAGGAACTGCCAAGGCTTGTCGGCGTTCTCCCACCAGGTGTTGCCGAGCGGGTCCGAGGCTGTCTCGATGATGAGATCGCTGTGATCATCGGTCCATCCCACCCTCTGATCGAGCGGGCACTTGTCCTCGCCGTACATGTTCGCTGCGTGGATGTAGAGCCATCCGGCAGCTTCCTCGCTGTCTATGGGAAGGCCGTCAGCAAACTCCATCAGCCCGCGCGCATGGTCATTGCCCTGCGGCGTGAAGCCGTTGGCTGCGACCGCGTAAATGCGCCCTCGGAAATCAACCTGGTGGACAAAGTAGAACGCCCTCTCATCGCGATAGCGCTCGGCCACATGCACGGTCTTTGCGATCATCAGGCGGCGGCTGATAAGGCTGGCATTGTGGTCGTGGACGGCTGTCGCAGCCTGCTTCCATCGCAGGAAATCAACCAGCTCAGCCTTGGTCATCTCAGCCTTGCGGATGCGCTCTGGAATGTGAGCAGGGCGCGGAGGGATATCCTCGGCATCGGGAGGTGGCGTGTTGCCGACCGTGAGACCGGCATCGACGACGTGGCGCATCACGTCTAGCACCCTCGTGTTGACCCGCCAGCGTGTCTCCTGGACCGCGTTGATCGAGCGGTAGACCTGGGTCAGGTGCGGCGTGAGATTGGTCAGCTCTTCGATGTAGTTCTGGTTCCTGGTTTTAACCAAGGTCAGCCCCGGCCCGATCTCCGTGTGGTATCCGCCATCGCGCGGGCTGGTCCACGGTCGCGGGGCGACAACGCAAGGCAGGTAAGCTGGCGTCAACAACTCGCAGGCATCGATTTTGCGCGACACCCAGTCGAGTGTTGCTGCCGTAGCTCGCACAAATATCCTCGTGTCCCGCAGGCCCCGCGCGTCTTTGTCCAGTTCCACCAGGCCGGTGGATTTGATGAACAGGTCGATGGCCTTCAGGCCGACGTGGACCCGGCTGACCTTGCCCCAAGACTCAAACGTCTTGTCGCCCCGCTTAGCACCAGCGACCAGGACGGCTCGCCGATGCTTTTTGTGCGACGATGTGGACAGCTTGAGAAGCTGATTCCAGCGCCACTGGTCTGTCTCGGTGATGAACGACGCGAGCCTCACTTCGTCTTCCAATGCCGTACCAACAAGCAGCGCGGTGTGCTGGAGCTGAAAACCTGGCGTCAGTGTGTTCAGGATTTGGCGAGCGATGATGAACGCCGCTACCTCCGGGTCGAGCATCTCAAAATACTTGAGCGAGCTGTGTCGCCGCCCCACCTGACCTGCCCGAGCCGCCGTAATGAACTCCTGGATGGCGACAGCCAGCGGCTCAATGGCCTGCTTGATCAACCGCTGGCCGTAAGGTGTCGAACCCTCGTCGCCCCTGTCCTGCGCACGGCGGATGGATCGCATGTAGCGCTCAGCCCCGAGATTCGACATCTCAACCTCAAGCTCAATCTGCCTGGTCATCAAGCTGTCGTCTGTCATATCCAGCTCCCTATCTGAGGCAAAACGGTTGCAAGGGTTGCAACAGGTTTAGGCGGTCGCAAAAATTCTACTCAATCGGGGTACATTTAAAGATACTCAAACGGCCTGTGATAATGCGTTGTAAATACTCGGATTTTCATAGTTATCCCGAAGTGGGTTTATTCATGCCGCATATACCATTCTAAGGC
>CEUI01047058.1_pt1 | contig 21432 bp, 30 predicted proteins | sample 531411 | NCBI WGS metagenome assembly CEUI01 (sample SAMEA2622841, study PRJEB7988) | marine metagenome | isolation source: saline water (ENVO:00002010), including
ATTAGCAGAGATAGTACCTACCTGTATGATCTCCTCATCTGTCTTTACTGGTTTTGCAGTATTCGATAATTCAGTAATAATAGCCTCTGCACACGCAAGCATTCCCTTGCGAAGCAACACTGGATTAGTACCAGCATTAACAGCTTTTACACCTTTGGCGAAAAGTCGATATGCTATTACTGTTGAGGTTGTAGTCCCATCACCTGCGATCTCAGCAGCACCCTGAGCAGCTTGCTTAACAAGCTTAGCACCCAAGTTCTGCATGCGATTTGGAAGATTTACATGTTTTGCAACAGTAACTCCATCCTTTGTAAGTATCGGCCAATGATTGTCACCTTGGTCAATCACTACAGTCTGACCTCCAGGACCCATTGTGATACTTACTGCATCCGCTAGTTGTTCCACTCCTTTCAATAACTGTGCTCTCGCCTCAGTTTTGAATAGCAGCTTCTTAGGACTGTTATCGAATTTCATTCAGATTACCCTTTCAGAACTCTTTTTTGTGTTGATTCGACTAACACATCGTTTGCTTTACCAATAATTCTACGTGCCTCAGTCACCACATTCTTGGCTACGATTAGATCGCCTTCCAAGATTGCAATTTCCTGATCTGTTATTTGTCCGCTCGCACGCATCGCGGAAATTTGTTCGTTTGAAATACTCATAATAATGACTCCGGAATTTTAACTTGTATTTTTTGGCCGTCTTCCATTTCTACCCATTGATATCCAGACTTTAATTCTGATTGAGTTTGACTAGTCAACTGTTGAGTTATTTTTTTAGACACGGTATTTGGGGTTTGTGTAACAAAAAATATTTTATTGACTAAATTTTGAGTTTTTTCAATCATAGCATCAATAGCTCGGGTTGCATTTTCTATCAATGCTTGTTTTGCTTCTTCTGGCGTAAGAAATATTCGACCTTTTATAGACTCTAACTGAACTGTACTTGATTTTGGAATGGCTGGCTGTACAAGATATTGTATTTTTTCACCTTCTAGCGTTTTCTTTGTAATTTCTTCTACAACTCGATATGCTACAAGGCCTGGCCGGTCTCTATGAATAATCCACAGAACAGTGCCGACATCGTATTGTGACATTAGTTACCTCGTTGAGATTCCATTTCTTTTCTTTGAGCTTCCATTTGTTCAAATTTTCTAAGATGCTCTTGAAGTTCTTTTGATGATACTAAAACTTTTTGTCCATTTGTTTGAGTGTACACTGACACATCTAGTGCTTCAAGTACAGCCCGCAATTTTCTTTCTTCTGTCCAACCAGAATTAACTTCGTATATTTTGATTAGTTGTTCAACTAATGTAGTATGAAATTTCATAATAACCTCCGTGTTACTTTTCTATTGTACCTTAATTTTCATTATTGTTCAACATAGATTTAGAAATTTTCATTCCTTCTTGTGTTGCTTCTTCTAAAGGCATCAAACCTAAAGATACTCGAACTTGGTCATAAATAGCTGGACTTAACGATTGCTTCAAATATTGCATGCATGCATATTGATACAATTCCATTTCTACAATAGGTTGAGGTTCCCCTTCAGAATCGGGTTCAAATTCTCCAGTATTTTGGCTTCCAAACATAAACAGTATGTCAGGCATCTCTTTGTCTTCTGGAATCTGGACGAAGGGTATACCTCCAGAAAGATTTTCTTCTTCGTATTCTTCATACATTATTTCTGGTACCCATTTTCTTGGATTCTCATTCATGTTGATCTCCTTTACAACTGTGATTATTATACCTAATTATTTTAACTTTGACAACGAGTCGTCTAACCTTTTTTGATATTCTCTTATTTGTTGCAAATATTCCATCCCAATATCGCTGTCAACAGCTTCTTTTTCAAGGAGCTCTAAAGTTTCTTCTTGAAGACCATCAGTCACTTTAAATCTAACATCATCATATAAGTCTAATGCACTTTCTTTGAAGGTAGGCAAAAATTGACCTTTGATATTATCTAATGCGATTTTTTTAAGATGTTTTTCGAAAATTGCAGTTTCTTCTTTAGAAAGCTCTTTTTTATCAGAATTTTCTTCTTCTCCTTCTTGTAGTTCTTGAAGTTCACCGGCTTCTTCTAGATCTTTTCTTAACTCAGACATAATTTTTTCATCATCAGCAAGAGTTTTTACCATTTTTTCAAATTGCTTTTTAAAATTTTCAATATCCATATCTTTTAATTCTTTGTGTTTTTTAGTTGCACTATCCAACGTCTTAAAAAATTCATCGGGATCTTCAGTTACAGCGATGACAGTATTTGTTGATAAAATGACCTCGACTGTTTTGACAACTGGATCAAATACTTTTTTATATTCTTCAACATAAGCATCTCTATCTACCGGCCATTCTTGCTCCAATGTTGTTTTTAATAAATCTGCAAAAACTTCTTTATAGGCTTTTAAATTTTCTTCTTTATTAGATTTTTCTTCATCTCCCTCTAATAGAACAGTATCGGGTTTTTGTACAGAATCCAATATAGAAAACATGAATATATCATTAATGCCATACAAGATTTTTTTCATCAAAGAAGGCTTTTCAAATTTCACACCGTATTCAGAAGCCATATATGATTCAAATTTGTTCTGATAATCTTCTGGCGACATCGACCCTGGATCATCATCTAAACCTAATCGCCCCCAAAACTCTGGAGGAGCGACTCCAGCACCAAAGATAGGTCCTAAAACCGGTAAATTATTCATGCCATATTGCCCAATCATGGCCCTTGTTTCTTCAGAGACAGCACCACTAACAGCACCATAAGTTTTAGAAGTCCAAAAGACTGATGGGAACATGGCCATCATAGTATATTTTTCTGGCCCTAACCCCTCCATGACAGCTGCAGAATTTTTAGAAATAGTGTTCAAATGTTCGGCTCTTTTTCCTTTCCAGCCTTTCATTATTTCTTCTTGTTTTGACAAAGATCTTAATTTCCAGTGCATGGTTAACTTCATAAATGTTGCAACATCATTTCCAATAAGTTTTGCACTAGCATTTATAGCTGTTCCAAATTTCCCTATAGCATCTTTCACAGGACCCCACAGTTTATCAAAATCTGCGTCTGAATACGTAGTCTCTCTTAATAGTTTTTTATTCATTCCTTCTCTCCAAATTTGGCTTCTCTGTACAATTAATTATCATTCCGAATTACATTACTATAGAATAGTAACTAAAATAGGAGCAACATAAATGAAAATAATAGGACTAGTCCCGGGGGCGATGAAACCTTTCCACGCCGGCCATAACTATCTCGTACAATCAGCAATCAACGAATGTGACGAAGTGATCCTTTGGACTTCCACTAAAGATCGAGACATCATTAAGGGCAAGAACATGCAAAAAGCATGGACACAAATCATTCAACCTCTATTACCGAAAGTAGACATCAGATTTGTAATTTCACCCATTGGAGCTGTGTTTAACTACTTATATGATGATCCATCGACAGAAAATGAATACAGGATCTACGGTGGCGCGGATGAAGCTACGAGATTCTCGAGTAGCAATATGACACAACGTTTCCCAGAGTTAACGATTGTGAATGTTGCAGAAGTTCATCCAGAGCGAATGATTCGAGGAGTTGGGTATACTGGCAAACCAGCCAAGGGTGAATGGGTTCGAAATGCTATCAAAGCAAGAGATCACGAAAAGTTTCGATCCTTCTTGCCTGAATTTCTGAAACCACATGCTAAAGAATACTTACGTATTCTCAATCAATAGTTTACATACCTATCTTGAGCCGGACCCAAACCTGCAGAAGGTTGAGAACCAGAAGCATACACAACACCTTCTGTGTCATCTAACCAACAAATACCTTCTTCACACATCTCATCAACTTTATCAAAAGCAGCTGCTCCATACAGGTCATTTAATTCGTCTAGCGAAACACCCTCAGGCCTGAATGCTAAATCTAAAATTTCAGCACCAAGATCTCCACCTAGCATTTCTTGGTCAACAACTGGATCATATTCCTCGCCAGCATCATTAACAGGCCACATAGACTCTCTAATAAGGCCTCGTTTCTTAAGTTTGGTGTACTCTTCTCTGATAATTCTTTTTAATTGTCTTTTTGTAAGTCTCATTTTATTTTTCTCCTTAAATCAAATAAAGACGAGGGCGCAGACTTTGCTTATCCCTCGTCTTGTAATTATACTGAACTCAGTGAATCTGTATCGTGAAGACTTATTCTTCCGGAAATAACTCTCCGAGCTGGTATCTTGCGGTACCACAGATGTTGTTAAGTGACTGGAATGCACCCGTGAGTTTGTACCTTGTTCCCTCTGATTCGAACACGAAACCTTCGATGATTTGAGCTTCTACGTCAAAGCTGACAAACGTTTCTAGTTGCCTCATAAAGCCATGGTATACGTTAGGCTTGCTTAGCCTATGTTTGTCTACGACCTCTGCATTGAAGTCGATCATGTCGTCGATACGATCTCTCGCTCTTATGGGATCATCTATGAGAGAAGAACACACTCCTTCTAAGCAATTTGCGCCAAAGTCTAACCAAGCATGCTTGATACACATCATTATTCTATTAGTGGCTTTGATCCGATTAGAACTCAAACACAATTCATTGATGCATCGCTGTGATTCTTCATCATACTTCTCTCGTATTTGCTTGATGTTGTGTTTCCCTTTACCAGAGACATTTTCTGATAGTTTCAATGCATCGTCGAAGTCTATAGGGGTCTCACATTGTAATGCTTCTATGACAGATCTTTGCACATAATCTCTCAAAGTATCATCTAAACCCAACTTAGATTGACTCATAATTGACATCATGAATTCTTGAAACTTGCGATAATGCGTCGGGTGCATCCTATCCGTTTCTACGTGAGGAGCGTGGAGTACTCGAATGCCCGATACACATAGTATCTCCGCCATCTTAGCCAGCGAGATTTCCTTTATTAACACGTTTTGTACATAAGGCTTCTTGCCATCCACGAATCTACACAAGTTGTGTATCACAAAGCAATCGTGATCGTATCGCAACATTTGTGGGTCTAATTTGTCGATCACCTCCATGTTGATCCACACTTCGTCTCCATAATCTTTATGGAACCCAATACATCCCATAATGCCCCGTAGTTTTGCAAGCCTATCAAGAGCTCTTGTAAATTGTGCTTCTGCCGGATGTCCAGTGAGATACTCTCGATAACTCGTCATCGTGATACCTCCATCTCGAAAGTGTCCCCAGTTTCTAGCGAGATAAAACTCGTCTCCGTCGAAACGCCAAGTAAGGTTGCAACCGTCTACCTTTTCTCTAAATTTTCCGCCTTTTGAAAACATTTTTGCGAATCCTATCAACTCTCGAAAGGTAAGATCAAGATCGTCGTAGGGATGTAACATTGATTTTTGAGCACCGCCCATAAAAAACTCCTAGTGTTGTGTGAAAGTTATTAGTATAGTACTAATTTAACACACTCGCTAGGAGTTTTGAACAGATATGCTATAGATTACTTAAGTTTCGTCGGCCGACCAATTGCAGTAGATAATGTAGATAGCATTTTCAAGAATTCTTTCGTCTTGCCTTCTCCTGTGTAATCAGCTCCTCTATGGATGATATTCACATTCTGGTGTTCCTGATCAAAACCTCGCATTTCCTGGCCTGACCATCTATGGTGGCCATCGAGGATATTGCCTTCGTTATCTGCAAACGATCCACCCATATCTTTTCCAATATTTTTGAACGCAAAAGCAATTGTTTTTCCAAGCTTAACTTCTCTTTGCGTCGGCGTCATATCGTTGTGGTTTAGTGGCTTCCCTGTTTCAACTGACATTTTATCTGTAGGGTTAGGTACTTTCTTTCCTTTTTCCAAATACGCTTTTGCTTTTCCTGCAGTATCATCAAGCTTAACGCCTACCTTTCTTGCAGCTTTATCACCTTTGTTGGGAGCCCCTGGCATTACTTCATTTGGGCCCGGAAAAGGATTGTGTTTTTCTCCGCTAAACTCTTCATTAAGAAGACCAGCCAATTGATTCCACCTACTAAGATCGATCGATTCATTCATCACAGACCCATATCGAGAATAATTATCGTCTAATGCTTCAGCAGGCTCTTGTTCTGTGTCAGGTGTACTTCCTCCTTCGTATTCAGTTTGGTGGCTACTCCAATAATCTTCAAACTCTTGTGTCTCGTTCCACTCAGGAGAATGATCGACACCATAATTTCCAATCGTTGCATCAAGAGCATCAGCAATAGCTGCAGCATCGACTCCTTCAAATGCCGGCATATAAGCTTTGGAAAATCCTTTACCTGCAGCTAATTTTTGATTGAGACCATCCATTCGAGATTGAGCTGTTGCTTTGTCTCCAAAAATTTCATCTCTAGTTGCAGCAATTTCTTCATCTGTAAGAGGAGGACCGTTTTTTCCTTCTTCTTCTCCGGGCTGTGTAAGTCCCCAATCAGCTCCCATATCGGCCATCATCTGTTTAAACAGAGGCACATTATCAAACATCGCATTAATAAGAGGCGTACTGAATTCCGCTTTTGTATTTGTTTCATCTGTCATATTTGGAGCATCAGTTGCACTTGAATCTTCTACAGTGGGCTCAGATGGAATATCTTCTTCTCCTTCAATGAGAACTTTTCTAATTGCAGATTCTACTAAAGAATCCCAATTTCTCTTAGGGGTTTTTCTCTGTTTGCGAACTCCCTTAGTCTGCTCTTCTCGTATAGTTTCTACGACAAGTTTTCTAAGTTGTTTTATGTTCATTTCATAACTCCTTTAAGTTAGTCTTTAAGTATAGTACCAGCTAATTTATTCCATCTTTTTAAGTCTATAGATTCTTCCAAAAATGGTTCATTAACGTTAATTTCACCAGCTGACAACTTGTCACCAATCACTTTGGGGCCTTGTTTTCCTAAGCTTCCACCATCTAATTGGGGCATTAAAGTCCTATCTGGCGAACCAGAGATTGGCTTATTTATCTTTACTAAATTTTTTGCAACTGTTTCAATAATCGCTTTGCGCCATGGGCACTGTGATATAGATTCTTTATCGCCAGGAGTTAATTCACTTTCTGGTTTAAGATCAGCTGGGTCTAACCCTTCTATCCCCATTGCTGCATGGAGGGTTTGATCAGCAATAATTTTTTGCATATACTCATCACCCAACACTAGCGGTTGACTAGAATCAAGTTCACGATGGTACAAAGAACACTGGTAAAGCCCAGTTTCCATGGATGCAGCTGAACCTCCTAGCGCATTATCGTTAGATTTAAATTTAGATACTTCCTCTGGGCCCATGCCCATTGCAGCTAATCGATCCCCAATTTTATCACCTGCTTTTGGCAATTCTTCTGCTGGAGCAAGATTTGCTTTTATGGCTACTTGGAGCTTCCCTAATACAGTTTGTTTGTTTGTATCTGCAAAATTGAAATTTCTTGCTGGAATAAGACAGGATTCATCTGGGAGGAAACAAAAAGTTTGACTCCATCGATGGTGACCATCTAAAACCCAAATTTCATTTTCACTCAATTCTACAACATTGATTATTAAAAATCTAGCTGCAGGAGAAACAGTTACATCTCCTCCAACAATATATTTGCAAGTATTATAATCTGACAAAGGCCACGCAGCACTTTGTGAAATGAATATATTAGATTGGGTTGGAAAACATTTACTTGCATCTACTCCATCACCTTTTTCAACTGAAACTACATCTGTTGATGCATCGGATGCATTTAATATTTCGAAAGCTTCTGGCGATTGAAATTCTGCAGAATTTAAAATATTTTTAACTTCTTTCAATTTCCCATCTTTTAAAGCAGCTACTAATTCATCACATTTTGCAGCCAACTCTGGAGACACATCGGCTTTTTTCATGTGGTCTTCGAAGATCTGCATCGCCTCTTTTAAAGCTTTTAATCTTTTCTGTTTGCTAAGCTTTAAATTTTCTTCTGCTATGACAGAATTAACTAGTTCTCTTAATTCATTAATTTTCATAAATGCTACCCCTTATATTATCTGATATTGGATATTGTCGCCATATGATTCAATATGTGTAATTATGGCTTTATTAAACTGTTTATTATTATTTTTGTCTAAGTAAATTATAATATCTTGAGGGCTATTTGAATAATTTGCAATAATTGCTTCGCCCAAATAAGCAGAATTGGCTCGTTCCCAATCTTCTTTAGAGAAAACAATACCAGAAACATTCCACATAGTGCCTGGCAATTTAGTTAATCCGGATGACTTATAAAAATTTCTTATTTGATCATCTGCAGAAGAAATAAACTGAGTTGTTTGATCTCCTGTAGCCGCATACACAATTCTTCTATTTTTAAATAAAATACCCACTGGAGAAAACATACTAGGTTGTTTATCGACATATCCTACAGTTGACAATTCTGGGTTTTTATCTGCTGAATCTGTAGATAAATGTAAATCTAATAACCTTATAAATTTTTCTGGATGTTTTTCATCAGAATACATTCCCAAATAATGCACGCAATCCACTTTTTCTTGAAAGAACTTTTCTCTTTCTGGTACAGAATAGACTCTTTCATTCCAATTTTTTTTCAACGACCTTCTTTTAGATTTGGTCCATTTTTGACTCAATGTCCCATCTCCAGATTTCTTTTCAGATGCAACGTTATATTGCTCTTGGTCTTCTTTGGACTCTAGTTCTGCACCTATGGCCCACTGTGTTGACTTTCTATCTTTTGGATCACGACTTTGGATTCCTGCTGCAGCATGATGATCTGGAGTGCCATAAACCCCTGAATGTCCTTTAAGACCTTTTCTTGGTGGTGCGCTTTTCCAATATGGTGGTGTTTTGGGATCTGATACTTTAGCTCTATTTTCTTGTAAAATTAAGAAAGATATATATTTTCTAAGCAATTGGTCTGACATCTATTTCTTCCAAAGTTTTGCTTTGATGGCTCTTACATCAGCTCTTTCGCCTACTATGATGGGGTTTTCTGATTTCTTAGATTTTGAAGGGTTTTTTGAACCTCGAGGCATATTTTTCTTTTCTTGTTCAGCCTCTTGTTCCATATCAATGTTGTAAGGCTCTGAATGAGGAGTTTTCACATCTTTTGCAGCTTTACCCAAAATTTTCTCTAATCCTGAAAGGAATGCAAATAATGCGATTCGCTCTGGTCCATTCAGTTTTTGTATGTATGATTTTAATGCTTCTTTTGTTTCCGGGTCTTTTAGAGATTTTCCTGCTCTGATATTATCAATTTTGGTCTTAATAGAGTTAAAATCAATATCGGGAATTTTCTCGTGCTTGACTTTTACTTGTTTTGTCTCTAATTCTCCACCCTCGTCTCCTGCATCTTCTCTACCGCGTTTTTTCTTAGAAAATCTGGCTCTGTGCTTGTTTAATGCATCACCCATTTTTTGCTGGCTTAGTAATTCTCCCAATTCTTTTTCTGTCTTATCTGTGAACGAAGATTCAAATAAATCAGCAATAGATTCATTGATCAAAGTTTCTAGATCAAACCCTAACAAGTTCTTTTTATTCTTCATTGTTGTTCTCCACAGTTATAATCATGGTATCTTTAGAGTATTTTTCAACTTTATAATTATGGTTTTTCCACGAAAATTTATATACAATGCTGTTATATGAGACTGTGGCATAATCAGGGAAATTAGACATGTATTTAATTGCTGTTTCAATATCTTTGGTTTTAAACACTAATCTATTGTGTTCTGATCCCATAGAGACAAATGAGCCCTCTAGTTCACCGTAGCAAACTAAGATATCTTTTTTCTGCAGATCCTCTTCAAAATCTACATCCAAGCCTTCTGATGTCATCCAAATATCAGCCATCGTACCCCTCATAAATTTCGTCAACTGATTTAGCCCATTCTATATCTACTTCTGTAACATCATTGAGGGTATGTGTCCACACTTCTAGCTTTACTTGGGGATATTGAATCGTTAATCTTCCATGATGGCCTGATTCTGCTTGGTGCTCTAAAACATCTACTATAAAGGCATTAAATTTATCTTCTGTGCTAAACTTTAATATACGAACCAATCGATTAGGGTTCTCTAGCTGTTTCCAATCTAAGCCTTGCGGACTATTAATTGGTACCTCTTTTTTTAACCCGGGAACCGTGATTGTATTTGGTTCTTCATAATCACCTATAAGATCTGATAATTTCCACATGTTAGCCTTCTATACGTCTACTTCGTGACCTTCTTGTTCTAGTTCATATGCCCGTTCTTCTGCTTCGTCTCTTGCGGCTTCTAGCGCATCATGAAATTCCATTTGAGCTTGCATAGCTTGTTCAACTTTTTTGCCCTTTCTTCTGTTGCCCATTTTATCCCAAGTAGATCTTACTTCATCATCAAGCCATTGTCCGGCCTCTTCCCAAGTAACTTGACTTTCATTTTTTGTAGAGCTGATGTCAATCATTCCATCTTTTAATTCTTTAGTCCACCTTCTAAGAATAGGGGCTACTACGATATTAGACATTACAGCTGAATATAAACCAGAATCCATGAGCACTTCTCTATTTTGGTCTTTTAATTGATCATATTCGTCTAAAAGATCTTGCATGGTTTTGTTTCTGTCTTTAGAGTTTGGTACAACAGTGGTTGCAAAAGCTTGTACTTCTGATCTCATGAATTTACCACTGATTGCTAATTGCTTTCTATATTTTTTGGGAGGCCCTTTTCTTTTATTAGAATATTTGATTGCAACTAGCGCATCTGCAATTTGTTTTGCTCCCTTTAATTCTAGCACATTGTCATCTGTAAACAATCTAGAGCATGTTAAAGCATCAAAGAACATGTATTGACCAACAGAGGACCTTATGAACTGTGTCATCTGTTGAGAGAGGTCATTCGCCGTAAACCAAATGTGCACAACGGGATCGATTTGATTTGATATCATCTTTCTCATTCCGCTCAACGTAGTAATATTTGGAAACATGTCTAGACTAAGTAGCTCTCTTAATTTCGCATCTTCACCACTTTGGGAAACCACCTCTTGTTTTGTGCGATGTCGCCTTTTATCAAAACCTGGAAGTTCATCGAGTTCAAGATCCATTTCTTTTGCCATATCTTCTAACTCTTCTTGTGTTGGCATATATTCTCCACCAACAACTTCTCCAGACATGGTGTATTCTAAGTCATCGTCTGTATTTCTAGATTTCTGGCTAGTATCTAAAGATTCATCATCAGGATCAAATGAATCCTCTTCATCTCTATATAAGTCTAATCGATCTCCTTGTTTCCATTTTCTAGCAAAGTCTCTTTGTCTTGCACTTTTTCTTCTTGTTTCATTAAGGGTTTCATTCAGCATTTTGCTCCATCTTTTCCAAGATTCATTCGTTGCTTCTTCAGAGGCTTTTTGAGCCGGCTGTATCGTAGGGTTAGACTCTTTTTGATCAGGCTCATATTCATCTAAGATACTAACTTTGTTGCCTTTCTCTACTGCTTCTTCAGCAATCTCTTTGATTTTTTCATAATACCACTCGATTTCGCTATAGGGTACTTGATTTGCAACAATATCTGCAGCTCTTCCAAGCTCTTCTACTGTAGAAGGTACAAAATCAGCATCTTCTACAGCTGGCATATCTTGTGTTAATTGAGTGCTCATTTGCGACATAGGAGCAATAGGAATTTCGTCTGGAATAGTTGAAGATGGCTGATCTTCTCTATCGTCTCCCAGTTTTCCTGCAATTTTATCATCAGTGCTAGCACGATGAGATACACCAGAGTCAGTTGAGAATTCAAATAACCACTTACGTATCGCTCGTCGAGCTTGTGACTCTGTTAGTTGTATCTTTTTCATTTTACTTCTGCCTCGCTGCTATTGCTGCTTGTGTTAAAATTGCATGCGCTGTCTTATCCTTAGCCATCATTGCATCATAAGCACCATCGCCAAGTTGACCGTCAGAAAACATGCTAGCAAGCTCAGTGATTAACTCTATAATCATATCGTTGCAAACAGCATAAGACTCTTTTGAAGTTTCATACTCTTCGTTGAGCTTTTGCTTCTCTTCTTTGATAATTCTTTTTAGTTGTCGTTTTGTAATTTTCATTTCACATTCCCTTCCATACTTTGGCAACGTCGATAACTGATTGGCCGCCAATATACATTGCCGCGATCATTGCCCATGTGTCAGGATCTAATCCGAACCACATGAGAGTCGTCGCTGTAATAAACACTAGTAATTTTCTAGATACTACTTTTTCTTGAATGTTATCTAACATTCCTTTTTGGTCTCTGATTGCTTTTGCGCAGCATTCATTTTGATTTTCCATTTTTATCCCCCTAATGTTCTGGGCCATTTTGCAGGTTAAAAGAATAATACGATATATCCTTTTTAAGACCCAAACCTTTCATTAAAGCTTCTGTTTCTTGGTGTTGGGTTACAACCTGTTGTGCGATATCTGTTTGTAATATTGAAATATGTTTGAGCTGTTTTATAATCTCTAAATGCTGCTTAACAATTTCAGTCATTTTAATTTCTAAATCTTTCACTTGCTCTTCATGATTCGTCTGTGATTTTTCTATTTTGGTCACCTTGTTCGATAAGTTTGTACAGGTTTTCAACATCGCCTTCAAGGCTAATGCGATCCCTTGAAAGAAGCTTGTATTCGACGCACTCATTTAGCAATTCCTCCATATACTGATTGTTCGGATCACAGATTCTTTCGATACATTCATGTAGCACCTCTCGCATCTGTAATCCATGATCAGCCAATTTTTTCTTAAAGGCTGCATGTTGTGCGAGAGTGACTTTGATGTGTATGGATTTTTCTGTATAGTATTTAACTCTAGCATCTTTTTTCCTTTTTGGCATTTATGCTCCAGAAGCTTCACTTGAAGCGCCAACAGCAACTGGAATTTCATTGACATCTTGATGGCTTCCAAGGAAGTCCCATTTGTTGCTTGTCACTGCTGCTAGCATATCAATAAACTCTTGTTCTGTATCTTGACCAAAGTTATTTAAAATCATTTGTCTAGCTGAATTGAATATAGCTCCTTCGATATCTTCGGTATTGTGAATTGTGTCCATATAATTTGCAATTTCATTTGCAAATCTTTCCATGTCGAATTCATCTGCAGCAGCACCTTCCCCTTCTGCTTCATTTAACAGTTTCATGGCTTCTGTAATTAGCCATTTATCTCTTTTGTGGCCATATCGATAAAACGATTCATTTTTATCTTCAGTTTCTTCCTCTTCCTCACCAGCTTCTTCTGATTCTTCAGGCTCTTCCTCCTCTTCGGGAGTTTCGTCTTTTGCGGGAGTTGGAGGTTCTTCTTCTATTGCGTTGCCTGGATATACTTCAAGCTCTTGTGCGCCTACTGAAGCTGAAGTCCATGCGTCATTGAACATCTTTTTAAGTTTGTTTTCTAAATCTAAAAACCTTGGAGAACCGAATCTTTCAATATCAGTTTTATCGAGCTCTTCTGGAGGTTCTCTGTTGGATCCTTCAGCTTCTTCTGCTGCAGCATCATCACCACCATCCTCTTCAGCTTCATCATCTCCTCCGCCAAAGAGATCATCACCACCTTCGTCATCACCTCCAGTGTCATCTCCAAAGAGGTCATCGCCTCCACCCTCATCTTCATCGCCTTCAGCGAGTAGATGGTCTGGAGTGCGTCTCCTAAGGAGGCCAGCTAACTCTAAAAGTCTTCGTGTTTCTATATCCATTGATTTCTCCTATCCAATCTTTGCGATCTTCTCGGCTTTCTTAAAACGATCATCGATTTCTTTCCAGTCTAATTCTTTCATCATGCCATAGACATATGTCTTGCGATCTGAAAGATAGTCCCGATAGTAACTATGTTCCCAACAGTCCATAACAATGATAGGATGCGAGGCAAACGGCACATTATTGCTGTGTAAATCTACAACAACGTTGATATATCTTTTAAGCATAGAATTGTATACAGTAACAGCCCAACCATTTCTAGCACTAAGGCAGCATGCTACAAAATCTTTTTGCCACGCATCAAAAGAACCAAAGTCTCTTTCTAGCCTCATAAATGCCAACGAATCCATCGTAATTACTGATCTAGTATCAGATATATTGTCAAAAAACAGAGCATGCAGATACGAAGCGTTTAAATTATATACTTCATCGATTTTAAGACTTCTAAATTCAGAAGCATTCAAATTAGCTTCACTTCTGTCAACTGTATCTAGCTTAGTGCTTACTTCATTTAATGACTTCACATATTTCGACAACAGGTCTTGGTGTTCTTTTTTGTTTTTTTCTGAAAGAAGCTCCGTAGGCAAAGTATATTTCTTAGCTTGCACTACATAAGATTCATTAATGGGCTTGTCTTTGATCCCTAGTTCTTCTTTGATAATTTGTTTTAATGTTTTGTCATCCATTATTTCACCTCATATTCTTTTTCAAAATCTTTCTTTGTCACTTTCAATAATGAGCCAGAAATATTTTTCTTAGCATCATACATGGGGTCATTATTAACTCCAGATCTAGAAGGCACGTTATTAACTTCGCCCTCGATTCCCATTACTTTTTCTAAATTAACTTGATCGACTCTTACCCTAGAATGATCTTCCTCATCACCTTCTTGTAGCTGAGCTTCTGAATTAGGCGGCTTGAATCTTGGTACTTCAGGGTGTCTTAAATACACTACTGCACTGTCATCTTTTCCTTCAACGTGGTCAACAGTATACTCATAACCACTTTTCTTATGCCTTACTTTAAGGCCGGGTGACAACAATTGATTTCCAAGCTCATCAAACATATCTGCTTCCAAAAGATCTTTCTGGGCTTCTGTATACACTTGTTGTATTCTATTGCTATACTCTTCTTTGATCAGTCGAATCATTGTTTGTTCGTTATGTTTCATCATATTCTCCATTAAGGCTATTATCCTTTAATTATGCCGGCAAGTTTAGCCCATCTACGAATTAAATTTTCTGTTGTTTCTTGGTCTGTTTCTTGGTTGTTTTCTTTTGAAAAATCTGAATCATCCCACTGTTGTTTAAGTTTTTCTGCATTTCGTATGTATACACTCAGCTTAGATTCAAGTTGTTTGTTCCAGTTTTCTACACTAGATTTATTTTTAACATCGACTTGTTCCCCTTGGGCTAGCACTACATTCAGGCTGTGTCGAGAATTATCTAAAGCTCTTATTCTTTCTTCAAATTCTTCTGGAGTAAGTTTTTTCCATAAGTTGTCACTCCAAGGTTTTTCTTTCCATTTGTCTTGTAAGACTGGCCAAGCATAAGATCTCCAATCTAACTTTGGGTCTTTCAGTGCTTCTTTTGCTTTGTCTATCTGAGGCTGAATTTCTGTATCAAAGTCTAATTCTAGAATTTCATCTTCTGCAGCAGTTTGTTGATCACGAATTTGGTCTGCATTTTCTGGAGAATCCTCTAATTTATCTTCCAGTGACTCAATTGAATCTACTAATTCTTGTGCTTCAGGAGAAAGTTCGTCTGGCTCTTCCTCTTCTTGGTCTTCTGTAAAACCAAACTCTTTAAGAAACTCTTTTATTTTGTTATCATCAAATTCATGGTCTGTCAGCATTTCTTTAACTTTATCAATCGGAATTTTAGTATAATCCCAAGATTCTCCAGCTTTAATGCCATGCTTTTCACCAAGAAGCTCAAAATGAGTAGCAAGAATATCCGCTTTTCTTTTATCTGTTTTGATAAAATCATTTAATCTGCTTTTGAATTTTGCAGCTTCTGGAGGAACCTCTGTAATATTTTTTGTTTGTTCTTGTGTGCCTTTCACTGCTGTTTCAATAGCTTTTTCAGCATTAGCAGTCATGGCTATTAAGCCCTGTGTTAATTTCCAAAGATTGGTGATAGGTAAACGTAACAAAGCCTCTGTTATTGCTTGAGCTTGCTTTGTTTCTATCTTTGTTGGATTAAATAGCTTAAATAAGGATTGTAAAAATCCCTCAGATTCTACTGCATCTTGAATTTCTTCATCTGGCTGTCGAGAATGCAATCCTTTTGCTATTTTATCAGCTAGCGGCTTAACTGCATTCCCAATTTGTTCAATTTGATCTAAAAATGCTTGTTCAGCTTCTTCCACTTTTTCTTCTGGGTTACCCAGTTTTTCAGCTATTTGTGTAAGTTCTTGCGAAAAAACTTTTTTCCACTCCTCGTTAACTCCTCCATCTTGGCCAGTTGCAAGAAAACTAGCCATCTCTTCAGGAGGAGTATAAGTAAACGCCATAACTGAAAGGTTGTCTTCTATATTGTCTACTTTTGCAAAAGCTTGTGTTAAAACAATTCCATTTCTTCCTACTGCAAAAACATCTTTAAATCCTTCTAGCAATTTAGCTATTTCAATGATTGCATCTTTTGTTCCGTTATAATAAGTGTCAAAGGCTGCAGCTATTTGTGTGCACGTTGCAACCCCTGGGTTTTCATTTTCGCTTGTACCATGTAATTCTGAATTTGCCTTGAATGAGAATTTATCTGGAATTTTTTCTAAATCAATTTCTTGCAATTGTTTAAGAAATTTTTGATTTGATTTAAGCATTTCTTCTAATTGGCCACCATGTTGGGCATTTTCAAGCACTTTAATAAATTCTTTAATCTGCTCTATTAAGTCTCTATGGCCTTTTGTAAATGCTTGGCTAGCTTCTAAAATTAAATCGATATCGCAATTATCGATTCCTTCTAAAACCAAGTCTATACTTCGATGTAAACGAGATACTGACATAAAACACTCCAACTACAGATAATTATAACGAACTGTAGTGAATTGTCTTAATTTTATGCTCACGAAGCAGTTCTATTCCTGATGTGTCTCTATATATGTCTCTATACACGACACGATCGATCCCACCATTAATTATGGCTTTCGCACATTGCCTACACGGGGATAATGTAATATACAGTGTTTTCTTCTTTGGATTATTGTAATCCAATTTGATCAACGCATTAATTTCCGCGTGGATAAACCCGGAACAACCAGGCTCAAGCGACTCTCGTTCGTTTGTACCGCCTTTGTGATCACCATTATACCCGATTGCTAATACTTGACAATTGTCTTGAGTAACAATACAACACCCTACTTTAAAGTTTGGATCTGGACTTCGTCTAGCTATATTGCTAGCAAAATCCATCCATATTTCATCCCAGTTGGGTCTCATCTACTACTCCAAAAATAGAATCTGGATGGACATCTTTTGCTAAAGTAAAGCCGGCTGCTTTTCGGTGGCCGCCTCCACCATATTGTTTTGCAATTTCTGAAACATCCATCGTGTCATGAAATGCCCTTAATGAACACTTGTAATTGTTTTCGTGATGATCGTAATACCAAATCATAGCAAAGTCACAGTCTTTAGCTAACTGTGCACCAATTTCACTCATCCAATGTGAAGAGTTAACTACCATTACGTCATAATCGTTATATTTTCTAGCGGACGCCTTATCACATACCTTTTTAATCACAGTTTTACTATACGCAAGGATATACGATCCCCTTTTAACTGCATCATCAAACACAGAATCGTCTTCAAATTTTTCATACTCTTCAAAATCCCACAACACCATGTCAAAAGCTGCAGAAAATTCTTTAGAGTATGGTAACTCCCATTTCCACAAGTCACGATCTTGAATATACTGGATAAACTTAGGCGCTTCTTTTCCCGGATGAAAGAAATCCCATGATAGCATAGCACCTGATTTATTCATGTCAAAATGAGTGTTAGAAATATCATGAAGCTCTACCATGTTTGATTTGTGATGGTCAATAACCCACAATTCTTCGGCTTGTTCGATCATCTTTTTTGTAGTCTCGTTATTGTACGAGAAGTCTAGAACAACAACTTTCTTTCCTGTAACATCTGGAGGGGGTGCACCATGAGAGGCTGCAAAATACTCAGCTCTATTACCAAGTAATTTCCAAGCGCTGTATGCTGCACCAAAACCATCATTGCAATTCGCGTGATATATCACTACGTTTACTGAGCTAGGTTCCATCATAATAATTCTCCGTAATGGGTCATTGTAATTATTCTATTCATATGAATTCGATTTTACAATATCTAATCTGCCATAGTCGTCCTCTAACATTACGAGCCCTTGCCTTAGGCCGTAATTTGGACCAGCTGTGACCTCGATTAATTCGCAATTTGTTAAAGCCTCTAATCTATATGGGTTTTCACACTGAATGAGAATATATTCGCCTGGTTTTAAAATGAAATAACTACCTTCTCCATCGCAGCATTTCTGTCCAAACTCATTTTCATTGGGGGCATGCACTTTTACTTGTCCTTGAAGGCAATACAATAATTGGTTTTTAATCTTATAGTACTTTAAAGAATTTCTATGGCCTTCATTGATCGAAATTAATTTACCTCCCATTCCAAAAGGAGACCCAAATCTCATCTCGTATCCCCATGGTTTTTCTTTCTTGTGTTCTTTGCTTTTCCAAATGCTCACAATCCCCTCCAACGTAATGTTTTATTCAGGCCCTCCTTGAATGTTACAGAAGGATGCCACCCTAAAAAAATAGCCGCTCTTTTATTAGAACCAATTGAATCTTTTACTTCTTTTCTAGGTTCTTCATGCTTGATTTTAAACGTCCCATATGAGTCTTCCCTAAGTATCTTTATAATGTTATTAAGGCTGATTCTATTTTCTGAACATATATTGAACGTCCTAAATTTAAGATCATCTTTCATTGCTAAGATATTAGCTTTAACAACATCTTCGACAAAAACAAAGTCTCTAGTTTGTTCTCCATCACCATAAACCACTAAAGGCTTTTTATACCACAATGCTTGAATCCAATTTCCAAGTACTCCAGCATATGGTGTGCCTCCACTCTGTCTTGGGCCATAGACATTAAAATATCTAAGCACTACATAATCTAAACCATACAAATCTTTGTATGCTTTAAACCAATTTTCGCACGTAGCTTTAGTTAAACCATAAGGATTAACTGGAAACATGGAGGCACATTCTTGGATTGGAAGCACGTCATCTAATTGGCCGTAGACTGCTGCAGAAGATGAAAAAATCATTCTCGTATGTCCTTGTGCACAAGCTTTTGCAATTTTTAAAGTTTTTACAACATTCTGCTCTAAAGTATTTAAGGGCTCTTCAATAGATTTAGTTACAGACACATCAGCACTAAGATGAAAAACAGCCCGAAAATGGCCAGCACGAATTTTATTAAGAATATTATTATGGGCACAATCACCACCAATACTAACCAAAGAAGGCCTACGACTATCAGTATCGACATCATAACCTCCCATAATCTGCACGAGCAAGTCTCTGATGTGTTCGTTTGCATCTATCTTTCCTTTTCTGGGATTCCAACAAGCTCCAGATCCATCGTCTATGACCCAAACCCTGCATTGGGGGTCATTTCGAAACAAGGCTTCTACTAAATGAGAACCAATAAACCCTAAGCCTCCAGTGACTAAATAATCTTTCATGACACACCAGTAGATCCAAATCCACCAGCACCTCTTGATGAAACTTCTTCAAATAGATTAGTTTCTGATACTTCCTCGACTGAGCAATGATTAACCGGTATTAGCAAAAACTGAGTTAATTTTTCACCTGGCTCAATTGTAATTTCTCTAGTTCCTGTATTGACCAAATGCAAATGTATCTCACCTTGGTAATCTGAATCAACTACACATGCACCAACAATCAGGCCTTTTTTTAATGCTACTCCACTTTTATTCATTGCAATTAATGCATGACCTTCTGGAACATTAGCTTTAATACCTGATGGTATGAAAAATCTTTCACCTGGCGTAATTGTACATAAGTTGTTTGGATAATCATTTGGTACGTAAAAATCAATACCAGCACTACCAATAGTGCCTCTTGTCGGTGTTTTTACTGATCTTACTTTTGCTATTTTCATTTTGTTTCTCCTAATTTAATTATTGCACTAAGTACTGAACGTGGATGGTCAGAAGCATAAGGGCTTTCTACAATGGGTCCATCTTGGGTATCTTCTTCTTCAATTTGATAAGGGTCTGGTTTTGTACTAGACACTTCTTCTTTAAAGTCTGGGCCAGCAAAATCTGGTTTATTTTCATTTATATAATTTTGCCAAGCCCCAATATATGCAACAGCATCAAGAAGATTGTCTTCTTTGAAATTATACGATTGTCTTGAAAACTTAAGTGCGACCATCGCTATAAACATGTCATGCGCATTCCATTCTCGACCCGACATGCCACTTGCAATCATTGCGGCTCTTTCGAAACCTTCGCCCATTGGACCATATTGTCTTTCTTTTTCTTCAGATCTCTCATTAATAATTTTATTTGCTTGTTCTAAGATGTTACTCATAAATCAACTCCATAGCATAGTTTGTGTGTTCTTTTATTTGTTCTAGTGTGATATCTTGGTGTGATAAAGCATGATATAGCATTTTATCACTAGTTATTGTACTCTTCAATTTGTATTTTTTCAAATCTGGATAATTCTTTCTATGGGTTTTCCGATAGTTGTCAATAATAAGATCCATCATTTTCCAGTGTCGCTCGTATACATGATATGATCCAGCACTGTGGTAATAGTGGCCAAGCTCTATATTTGCACCAAGCATATTAAGGTCATTTAACATTAGTTGTTGAAACATGCAAAATGTCCATACATCGTTGCAAAAACCAAACACTGCATCATTAGATCGCATATGTACTCCTAAGTGAAGCTTGTCTTCTCTGATGAAGAAATGGATGTATTGAGTACAAGTATAATCTTTATTATTTCTAACTTTGTGGCATGGCTGATTAATTGTTATTGTCCCTCTACGGGTGTCTCTATCTCGTAACAATTCATCTCTTACCCATTCCCATTGAGTGATGCTAGCAGGCATGCCATACTGTTGATTAAACAGGTACTCACCATAATTCGATTCACATTCACCTCTTGAATCTTGTATCTGATTCCATACATCTGCAAATTTCCCAATATTCTTCACCTGTCTATCTCGACTTAGATACCACAACCATTCTGCGATCGCATATGTGGGCTTAAACTTTCGAATTGGAGGTGCAATTGTAAGTGCGGTAGGATCGGTAATACAAATATTGTGAAACAACATTTCTCTTTGGTTCGATCCACGAGAAGATACGTTAGAACCTCTTCGTTTGAGTTTTGCTAATGATTCGCAAAATGCTGAATTAAGATCTTTGAATGTATCCATTGTGAGCTCCTTATATGAAAAATGCTAGCGGATGTACCACTAGCATTATACTCCGACCAAGGAATATTTTCAAATCATTTTTTGCTTAAAGTTATTTTGCATAAGGAATGATTGATCACTAATTTTAAGCTCTCCTCTGCAGAATTTCATGACTTCAGTTGTCATATCTCTTGCAGTGAACGAAGGAACATTTTGAGCTAACATGTTTATTGCCGCTCCGGATTCGTTGGGACTAAATTCAAAATCGTGAGGCATGCCCATCAAATGCATCACTTCTCTCACGTTTAAATATCGATTTTGTGTCGGGTGTAACGTAGATGTGA
>CEUI01020162.1_pt1 | contig 21398 bp, 20 predicted proteins | sample 531411 | NCBI WGS metagenome assembly CEUI01 (sample SAMEA2622841, study PRJEB7988) | marine metagenome | isolation source: saline water (ENVO:00002010), including
CGGGCATTCCGTTCCGAGGGGGCAAAAAAAGGCTGCCGAGTTAGAAGGAGAGTGTCCCGAAGGGGGTCACTCACTCGGCAGCCAAAAAAAGATGGGTCACGACGAGTGACCCGAACGAACCGATTCGTTAAAATAGCAATCGCATTTGCAGGCACTTTCCGTACGACCCCGCGCCTAAGACCCTCAGGCGTGGGGTTTTTTTATTCGGAGCTCTGGTCGCCCGACGGCCCCGACTAGTCGGGTGACCGTCGGGTAGTTGTTTGTTAGGGCCTCGCTGTGGAGGACGAATCTCATTGCCCCCCTCTTGACAGACTTACGACTTTTCGTTACGCTTACTTCGCTGCGCGCGACAGCGTGCTCGCGAAGAAGCTGACTAAAACACTCCTAAGTGCTACTTATCCTCAGCAGCCGACCATAAGCCACTTCTGGGTTGACCGCTGACCACTCCCGACCACGGAGCCGTAGGTGCCCCTCGGCACGCAGCGCTGTCAGCGACTTGGTGATCCGGGTCTCTGTTATTTCTGTCTCCGAAAACGCCCGGATCATCTCTCCCTTCTCGAGGGGGCCGAGCGTCCGAACGTGCTCATACACGGAGCGCTTCGAGTCTTCGATTGGCTTAGACCTCCGCTTGGAGGCCTCAGATCGCTCTCTAGCGGCCTCGATTGCGTCCTCCTCAGCCAGATGGACCTTGGTCAGGCTCTGCCCGTCCTGGCGAGCGTGGGTCGTTTGGAAGGCTACCCGTCCCCCCGACCCTATCCCGCGACCCCCGCCAGCAACGAACTCTACCGGGGCCGAATCGGGGCCTTCGCCCGCGACCGTAGCCACGAAGAACGCGTTCGCATCAGTAGCCGCCCCGAACTCAGTGGAGCCGCGAGCGCTCAGCCCGTCCCCGTGCTTGGCCTGGTGATGGAGGCCGATCACCGCCGACCCCTCACCCAGAGCTTCCTTGAGCGGGACCAGGAAACCACGGGTGAACTTCCGCACCTCCTCCGAGCTCTTCTCTGGAGCCGAGTGGAGTCCCGCGAGGCTGTCGACGATTACGACCTCAGGGCGAGGAGAGAGCCCGACGACATGGTCAATCCAGAGCCTCTGCTGTTCGGGCTTTGTTAGGTCCAGCCCACGGGGGAAGCAGGCCATGAACTCACACCCATCGCTCGGGAACCCGTGCCCCACTCGGACCTCCTCGGAGTACCGCCGGAAGTCCTGGGAGCCCATCTCCTGGAACCAAGCAACGCGCAGCTTTGGGCAGTCCTGCCCCAGGAAGGGAACGCCAAGAGACCAGCTGTAGCTCAGAGCCAGGAAGAAGAGGGTCTTGCCGCTCTTCTCACGGCCTGAAACGATTGTGAGTCCCTCCCGCAGGGATTGGCCCCAGATGAAACGCAGTGGGGGCACCTGCTGAGTTGCCTCGGTCCCTACTCTCACCCAAGGAGAGACCTCGGAGTCTCCGCCAGTCAGGACCGAAGCCCTGTCGTACTGCTGAACGAGGCGCCTGAGCTCCTCAACCGCCGCTAAGTCCCCGCCCGACAATTTCTGGAGCAAAAGTGCCCCCAGCTCCGGGAATTTCTTTCGAAACTCGGCTGCCCCGTCCCTCCCCTTCTTTTTCAGGACCAGAGCAACCTGATCCTGCAGTCTCGACAGGTACGCCTCGTCCAGGGCGCTGAACCTGTGCTCCCCTTGCGGAACATCCAGGTACGAGAGCGCCCGGAGCAGGGGGTCATAGGAAAACGTGCCGTTATCCTCCATCCGCGTCTATCTCCTTCCTTATAGCGCGAGAACCACCAGCGAGAAGAGCCTCACAAACGTCTGGGTAGCGGCCACTCCACTGCCGAACCGTAGCTCCCCAGCGCCGCGCAGCGCTGGCCACGCCCGAAGCGGCGCAGGAACCGACATAGTCGCCATCTCCGCACACGACGATTCGGCGACCACAGACCCAGGGGCCGATCAGGTCGACGAGGGATCCGCAACCAGGCGCGGAGACTACGGTGTCCTCCGTGCTTAGACAGAGGGCGAGGTAGTCGCTCGCGCCTTCGGCGACCAGGATAAGACTCCCAGCTTTTCGAAAGAAGGCTCCGCCGCATGTTGTGGTCCCGCCGAGAGTCTTCCACTTGATCTTGTGTTCGGAAACTGCCCGGCCCTGCATAGAGACAACTCTCCCTTCCCGCCGAAGTGGGACCACGAAACGGTGCCGCAGGAGTTCTTGAGACTCTTCCGGCGGGAGAATCCCGCATTCGCCGCTTTTGAGCACGTCGAGAAGACCACGGGAGCGAAGGTAGGCGTAGATTTCCTCGTCGGAGTCCTTCCGAGTAAGCACCCGCTTGCGGGCCGACTCCCAGAGAGCTTCCACCTCCTCGGTAGACCTGGGACGCACCCGCTTCGTGCGTAGGGGGGCGAGCGGTTGAGATTCGAACACGCCGAGCTTCTGCTTCAGAGCGGAATAGGACAGGCGCTCACCACAATTCTTGCAGTCGAACCCCCCGTCGACCCACACCGCTGCCCGCTTCCGCTTGTCGGAACACAGGGGGCACGAGAGGATGAACTTGCCATTGCCCCTGTCCGTGAGCTCGGCCCCGGTCCTCTGCAGTAGCTCGACGATCTTCACACCCCGGCCTCCGACAAAAAAACCGCCAATCATGTAGGCGGCAGGACGTTCGGCTGTTGTCAGGGCGAAAAGTGTAGACGGGGGGTCAGCGCCGAGTCAACCTTCTTCTTGACACAGATCCTTGAGCATCTGCTCACTGTCTTCCATAAAGAACGCCATCTCGTCGATAGCCTCTTCGAATTTCTCCCCTGCGACCCGCCGCCACTCCGGGGATCGGGGAGAGTCTTCCTCGTCGTCTGGATCTAACCCCTTCCAAGCGCGGAGAACGTGCGCTATCACATGCCGCGGGAGGAACACATTCTGAGCACACCAGGGGCACACGGGCGAGTCATAAAGGAGCAGCGGCTCCTCGGTTAGAGACCCACAGCAGGTGCAAACGTCTAAGGTCTTACCCTCCACCTCAGCTACCCGTGTTCTTGATCACCTTGCCTGAATCCTGGAACGCACGGGCGAGGGAGCACAGTTTGGCCTTCGGCTGCGTACCTTCGAACGCCTTGCGGACTCGCTCAGGTGCGCGTTCCATAGCGACTCCTCGGCTCACAGTGGGTTCAGGAGGCTGGCTTGGCTTTACCTCCAGAATCAGAGAGATTTCTGGGTTCTTCCCTGGCTTTCCTGGCTTTCCTGGCTTCTTCCCTGGCATCCTGCCTCCTCTGCTCTTGAATGATTTCTTTCGTATCCTGGCGCTGGAATAGCCCCCGGATCCGGTGCTCGTTTGCCTCAAATTCTAACTCCGCGTCCTCGCCGATTGCCTTAAGAAACTTCTGGTTGAGCAGCCAGAGCTCCCATTTCTTCTTGAGCCTCTGGCGCGTGCGCCGCCGGTAGAAGTTCGCACGCTTGTCAGGATCGGAGAACCACTTCTGGAAGCGTGTGCGCCCATTGCGGGCGCTCTCCAGCCGATTGACGCACGGGCGGCAGCGACCGCCCGAACAGTGCGGAGCCTCGGTAGTGCCGCACTCCTTGCAGCGCAAGTCACCGCGTCTCTTCGCCCACGCTCGCGAGGTCGAGGTCCGTGTGGTACCCGTTCCGCTTGAGGAGGTTTTCGACTGCGGCCTCGACTGCCTGGTCTTCGTCGAGGTTGAGGTAGACACAGACGCGGCGGATCTTCCTCTCGGTTCCTTCCGAGATCCAGGCGACAATCCCCTTCTTCGGAGACCGGAACGGTTTGTCTGGGATTCCATGTTTACGGATCAGCGCCTCCAGCGCAGCATCAAGGTATTCGTCTATGCGATTCGTACAGTCTACGTCGGCACGGTGTAGCTTATAAGCGTCCCGGATATGCTCGCGCAGGCGGAAGGTTGTGAACCTCTGCGGCTTCCCGGTCTCGCTCCTTCGGCTTGCTTTTTTTCCCATAAGAAGGGATTCTAAGCTTCTCATGCGCAAGAAGCGAATAGACAAATTGGCGGAAGCTCTCGACGCGACTCAAGAGTTCGAAGGCTCGCGTGACTGGATCAGGCAGCGCCTGATTGACACCGTCAACTCGAACGACGCGGACACCACGGCGTCCGACAAGAACACCGCGATGAAGACCTTGATACAAATGCAGGGGTTCACCGCCGACTCCGTCCAGGAGCTCCGTTCAAAGAGTTCCGTAGAGCTGGAGCGGCTCACAAAGGAGATGGTCATCCCTGTCCTCCGTCAAATGGGGGCCAGCGTAGACACAAGGAGGCTTACAGATGTCGACTCTTGAAGACGCAGCCAGGGATCTCGTCAACACCTGGAAGAGGAACCGCAAACGCCCGCGGATTCTGGGAACGAAGATCCGGGCTATAGCCGAGATCCTTGACAGTAGCCCCCACCCCGAAGAGCCAGAGGCAGACTTGCCCGCAGAAGAACTCTACGAACGGCTGATGGGGATCGGGAAGCAGAGAGCTAAACGCCCAGCTGACGATGCCCCTCAAGATAAATAGAGCGGACTTCCCGAAGGCTGAACCGAACTGGGATATAGTCCCAAAGTTCTTTCGGGACAGAGAACTCAGCGTCTCGCTCGACAAGCTGACCGCCCGCCCCGACCTTCTCGAGTTGGTGTACCCGGTTTGCGAAGAGTGGATGCGGCGTGCGCATCATCCGGGGCACCTCTACGTCCCCGACGATCACCCGGACAGGAACCAGCTTGGGTTCCACAAGTCGCGTGCAGACAATCGCATGCTCTTTGGCGGGAACCAAAGCGGCAAGTCGAAAGCCGCCGCGTTCGAGGTGAAGTGGTTCCTCGAAGAGAATCACCCATACCAAGAGACGCCAAAAGCTCCGCACATCTACGTCGTCTCTGCGAACTTCCAGACTCACGCGCAGGGGATCTATCGTCATCTCCACGGAGGCACCAAGGCAGACGAGAGCATCCTCAGCGAGTGGGAGATTGCCGGGACTGGGCCTCCCGTCGAGAAGTTCCCAATGCCCCGATGGATCAAGATGAAGAAGGGGGGAATCGTTGAGTTCCTGTCTGCCGAAGGCGGAGGCAGGGCACGTAAGCGGTTCCAAGCTGCAGCCCTCGACCTGATTATTATCGACGAAGAGATTGACGAGGGAGCATACAACGAGCTCATTGTCCGCTGCTTGGCGCGTGGCGGTCGCATCGTCATTTCCGCGACACTCGTGGAATCCTACGAATGGCTGCTCTCCCTCGAAGACGTCGCGGAGTCTGGAGATGGAGATCACCATGTCTTTCGACTCTCCTCGCAGCGGGCTGCCGAAGTGGGGCACCTCCAGGCGAAGCGATTCGCGTCTCTCTTCGGTGTAATGAGCGACGAGAATAGAGAAGTCCGCATGCTTGGGCAGTCGCGGCGAAGACAGGGGCTGATCTACCACGAGTTCTCGGCGCAAAACCATATCTGCGATCCGTTCGAAGTCCCAAAGGACTGGACGCGATACATGGCTATAGACCCAGGCTGGCACACATGCGCGATCCTATGGGCAGCCGTATCCCCCGAAGGGCGTGTCTACTTCTACCGAGAGCGCTACCTCCACAACATGAACTACCGGGAGATCGCCCGTGAGATCTACACGGCGGAGGGATGGCAGGCGCACGGAACGAAGAAGCAGACGCAAGGCCCCCTGTCTTACGAGAAGGACGTCTGGGTGCAGGTGCCAGAGACGGAAGTGATCCATTGCCGCCTGATGGACCCGTCAGGGTTCGGCATCAACACCGAAGGCGGCATGAAGCTTGGAACTCTATTCAGCTCGTTCTACGGTATCGCATGCGCCCCCGCTGTGAACGAAGTGAACTACGGGCTTGAGTGCGTGAAGCAGGGGCTGCGAATGGAGCAAACGAGCGACGGGTGGAGCGACCCGCAGTTCCAGTACTTCAACACTCTGGCAGAAACTTTCCAGGAGATTCGCCGCTACCGCTTTCACCGGGTCGGGGCTGGAGACAGCAAGGCAAACCGCCCGGTAAAGAAGCGAGACCACGCGATGGACGCGATGCGATACATCGCCGCGCACCGTCCGCACTTCATACCAATGGAACAAGTGGTCCGAAGGGGCGGGACTTCCCAGTTCAAGTACGACGAGACAAAGAGCGCAGCGTGGAACTCAATTCAAAAGGCTGAATGGGAGATGCAAGAAAGTGAAAGACTCGGATTCGCAGAAGACCACGCCGGGGGCCTCGGAAACTTCTACTAAGGAACCGTGCTCTTGCGGTTCCACAGAGCACCGCTGCTACAGAGGCTGGTGCATGGAGCAGCTTCCATCTCTCCCCTCACTGCTCGTGATCTTGGCCACGGAACTACTCGACCGCATGGACGCCGTCGAGGACGCGCAAAGAGACCTCCGCAAAAACCTTGTCTTCAAGGATAGGCGGATCACCGAAGTGAAGGAAGCGGTGAAGGAGCTCAGGAAAAAGCCGCCGCGCAAGCCGACGAAACGCGCTACTGCCCAGTAGGTTGAGCCTGGGCATCCCTGCGGAGGCGAAGAACCTCGCTGAATGCTCTGTTGAGCTCAATGAGTGCCCGAACTTCCGTCGCGTCCAGGTTATTGGGGTCTTTGCCTCGACGGGTAAGATACGGGCTTGTGAAAGTACCCACCAAGCCCTTCCTCCTTCCAGCGTTGAGCTCTCGTCTAAGGCGCCTTTTTGCGTTGTAGACCACGCCCGTCACATGGTCCCACGACTGAATATTGAATCCGACCAGGGTCTGGAGGAGCAGCTCCTTAGAGATCCCAGGGAGCAGCTCCCTGCGCCGAGGGTCGTCGAGCTTCTTCAAGACGCCCAGCCCACGAGATAGCGGGGACTTCCTCAGCAGCCACTCGACGTAGGGGTCCATCCGGTACTGCGAGCCTGTCCCTGACCGAGGATCGATTTCCTCGAAGGCGAAGGCCTTTTGAAGCCAGCCAGGGGCGCGACGAAGAGAGGGCGGAGCCTTTCCCCTGAGCTGCTCGATGGGGCGGTTGTAGAAGAAGTCTCGTCCGGCGACCGCCTCGAGGATTCCGACAATCGGGGGCGAGAGGAAATGGGTAGCGGCTGTGTGGGCAACCCTGAGCGCTGCTCCACCGACCCCGGATGACTCCTGCTCCGTTCGAAAGTCGAAGCGGGCGAGGTCTTGGATGGGGAGCGGCAGTCCAGAGATCGCCTGCTCTCTCCCGCTTTCTGTCCGTGTGAAGGGAATCCCCCCGTAGCGCCGAATAAAAGACGGAGTTCCAGACGAGCGTTCGAGACCGGGGGCTTCGGTAGTCGGCGCGGCAGCCTTAGCCATCAGCCGGAACACCTTAGGGTTCTCCGCAGCGCTAGAGGCGAGCCAGGGGAGGACGTTTGAGGTCCAGCGATAGAACAGCATCATCCTGTTTGGAAATTTGCGCTCGAAGTCTGTCAGACTCGAATAGTCGAAGAGGTGCTTGTTGACGAGCCGAAGAGCCGCGACGTCGTCGAGCCCTTGGTACTTCTTGGCGTGCATGAAAAGCGCTTCGCGTCCAAGGTTCTCGGTCTCTTGCCCCACGCGTCCGCTGATTTCCATCAGGTTCCCAGGGGTCGGCTTCTTCATCAGGTCTTTAACGCTTTTCACTCCCCGCAGCTCGTTCCGAAGGAACTCCTCGGAAAGCGCTCCAGCGAATCCAGCACGCCCTACGTGGACACCGGCTTGCCGCATATATCGCCGATGGGCATCAGCTGCTGGCCCCTTCTTGAATGATCTAGCAAACGCAGCGCCGAGCCCCGCTACGATTTCCGGCGGGCTCATGCCCGCCATACCCATTTGGACTGTGTTTCCCATCGCGTTTCGAACGTGGAACGCGGGGAAGGGCAGAGTCAGAAGCCTAGCGTAGTTGGAGTTTACCCAGTCGAACAGACGACCAATCCCCTCGCTAACGGCTGGCAACGTCTGCTCAAACATGACCCGAGTCGTGTCCTCAGGGAGACGAATGTCTTGGATCTTCGCCTTCCTCAACAGGCTTTGGACCGTGTCCCTGCTGATATTCGGCGACTTCGGTGAGAAGACAAGGTCGCCGCCCGCGTACTTCGGGTTGAAGCTTCTCACAGTAGATGCAGGCAGCCTGAAGATCCCGGCGCGAGTGATGAAGTCCGCGAGGTCGACACCTTCTCCACGCATCCCGAACGACCGGATGTAGGAGTGACCAACGTTAGCGTTCAGGGTACTGAGGTTCTTCGTTACCCAGGCCTCTCTGAGGACTTTGGGAACGTCGAGCTCGAAGACGTCGCCTTTGAACCCCGCAGCTCGAAAGGTCTTGTTTAACTCGGTGGTCAGCTTTCCTCGGAGACCGGCGTTGCGCCCGATTTGAGATGTCTCGAACGTGTTGAGCCGCTCGAGCTCATCGCGCAGCACCTGATCGGTTTTCTTCTTGAGCTTCTTGTTCTTCCGGGCCAACGCCTTCGCCTCTGGAGTCCACATGCGCTTGACGTAGCCAATGCGCTCGTCAGCAAGCAGACTCTCCGAGGGACGAGCTCCGCGCTTGATCTGCTGCAGGGTGGGAATCGCCGTGATCGTCGTCAGGTCGCGAAGGAAGTCGACATGCTCGTCGCTTGCGCTGGTGCCAGACTCGAGGATCGCCTTGCGGATCTTGTCGCTGTCCGCCGCGTCTTGCCCCGTGCGGACGGCCTCTTCGACGTGTTCTGCGGAGCGTTCCCACGCATTGAACAGGCGCTCCCGAAATTCTGGGCTTGAAGAGGAGGCTCCGAGTTGTCTCGCGACTCCCTCCATCGCCTCTGCGGTGTCATGCCCCAGGACGGTGCCCGCCTCTTCGATGGAACGAGCGACGCCCTTCTGCGCTTCGAGGAGAGCCCGAGCCTGCCGAGCTTGCGGCGTGCGACGGAAAGCGCGGTCAAGCTGGCGCCCAAGTGGCCGAGCTCCAGGGAGCTTCGCGGCCTGACGCCCAGCGGCACTGAGGGCGTCTCCCAGGGCACCGACACCGGGAGCCGATTTCCCCCCCCAGATGTCCAGGGGTATATCTTTGCCGCGAAAATTGCGAGTGAAGGGGATTCCGGGGATCCTGAGTTGGAGGAGGCTCCTCTCTCCACGCCTGAGCTGATCCCCAAGGCTCTTCGCGAGATCCGGGCTCATCGCTTCGAGCTTTTTGATCTGCTTTAGAATCTCCCTGGTAGGCCTGTCGAAAACCTCAAGCCTCTTCGCAGCTCCGGGAGTCCCCCTCTTGATTTCCTCCTTAAGCGCACGCTTAGTCGACCTGCCTGCGCGAACCCGAGCTTTAAGAGCCGCCCTAAGGTCGGCTGCTTTTGCGATCTTGCCGCCCTTCGAGGTGAGTCCCCCGACTGGCCCCAGGAAGTTGAAGGGGCTCACGACCATCCCGGTGAGCATTTCCTTGAACGGGAAGCTGCCCTCTGCGGTGGGCTCGATGCCGAGCACCTCCTCGTTGAACTGGGCTTCGGTCATATCCGAGCGGTAGGGTTTCCCAGTGATGATGTGAGCGACCGTTCCCCTGAATGGAGCGTCGACAGCCTCGAAGGCGTCGCTGATCCTTGTCAGGAGACCGGGGCGGTCGTCCACCTCTTCCTGAGCCCACTGCTCAGCAGTCTGCATCCCTTCCTGCGCTCGCTGCAGCTGTCGCTTTGAGGGCTTTCGCTTTTTTCTGGTCTTGCGCTGGGGGCTCGACCCTCCGGGCGAGAGTCCTCCGGAAGCCTCTCTCTCCCTCTGCTCTCGACGAAGCTGAGCCAGCACGCGATCCTGGTATTTTTTTTCAGGCATGGTCTGTCAGATGGTTGGGTCCGAGTAGGGGAACATTACCGACTGTAGAGAGACGGGCCGAACGCGGGGGGGAGGGCAGGAGACGTGGGGGATACCTGACCGCCACCGAGCATCGGGTGCATTACCGACTGCAGGGTAGCTGCAGCTGCCTGCTGGCTTTGGGGGGACAACGCACGGAGGTCGGGGACACCTGGAAATCCGGCCCGGAGGAGGAGATCCCGCCTGAGCACGTCATCAACCGCTGCCCCAGCGACGCCTGGAGGGGGGATGTGGTCGCCCTGGAAAAGTGCTTCAGCTACCTGCCGATGTTGGGGGCCGAACGCGGGAGGGGGAGCAGGGGATGCGGCGGACGCCTGACCGCCACCGAGCATAGGGTGCGTCGCTTTGGCGCGGCGCATCGTGTCGCGAATGAACTGAGCCGGTGCCCCCTCATGCAAGTAACTCCCAACCTCGCTGATCGCGTCCGAGGCGGACATCCCAGGTGGGAGGAGCCCCCCCCTCCCCCGCCACAGCCGAAGATCGCGAGGGCGGTCGTCTCGGAGCATAGGGTGCGTCGCTTTGGCGCGGCGCATCGTGTCGCGAATGAACTGAGCCGGTGCCCCCTCCGGCGCTACGGGTCCGGGCGTCTCTCCGAAGTCAGGGGCAGGGAACGGCCCCAGTCTTGGATCGATCTCTCCGCCTTGATCCCGCCCGAGTCCTAAAGGGGCACTCTCCTGAGTCGCCCCCCCTTGGGCTCCAGTCTCTGCCGCCCCCTGATCGGAGGAGCCCCAGAGCCTATCCCAGAACCACCCAAGGTCATCAGCCATCGCGGCGGAGATCTCGCGGTTCTTCTCTGCCCCCCAATCCCAGGCATTGCTGGCATGAGCACCAAGCATCCAAATGGCGCGTCCGAGCGCAGACTGCAGATCCTCGTTGTCAGGATGGATTGGTACCTTAGCATGCCTATTAGGGTCATCGAGGACATCAGCAGCCTCCTTCCCCTCAGCAATGCGGCGGGCCTTCTCTTCTTCCTTGGTTTCACCCCCTGTCCCCTGCGCTGCGGAGCCCGTGCCTGTCCCCTGCGCCGCGGGGTCCGTGCCTGCCCCCCCGGCGAGGGCGTTATTGACGCCCAGCTCCTGAACTGCCCGACTCACGAGGGTGTGGGCATCTTCCGGCCTCCCTGCGCTTGCCAGGCCCAGGCGCACATACGCCTCGAGAGCGCTTCCGGGGTAGAGCTCGGAAACTACGTCTTCGAGCCCCAACGAGAGGACGTTGCCAGCCATCTTGATCAACTCGCCGGAATCGACGGAGTTTACGTTCCCGACGTCTATCGCCTCTCTGAGGGTTTTGCGCCGCTCGTTACGAATCTTCTCTTCCAACTCCGCCGCTGCTTTTCCTACCCTCCTTGTGTCTTCCTCCGTGTGGCGCTCCTTCTCATAGGCAAACCTATCTTTGGCGAGCTGGTCCCTTTCCTTGGCACGTGCGTCCCTTGCCTTCTCCAGCTCTCTCCTAGCCGCTTGCTGGAGTTCGGCAGTCTTGGCGTTTTTGTAGCGCAACCCAATATCGGCAGCGCCGAACATCGTCCGCCCTATCGAATTCACGAGCTGGAGGATGTCGTTGAGATCGTCGTTCTGGCGGCGAGATCTCGCCGCCGACGGCGAAACCTGGGTTCTTCCCGCGCTGATACCTGGAATAGCCATATGCTCACCCCTTGTTATACGGTTCGAAGCTGATCGGCCCTGCGTGGAGGGGCTCTATGCCAGACTCCTATAATCCAGCCCAGGACCGCCAAGGAAGCTCTGGTCTGGAAGGAGATCATAGTTCGCAGGATGTCCCATGGAGTTGCCTGCAGGCGCGGAGTTGTACTGCGCTGGCCCTCCCCCTGTCCAGTCGATCCCCTGCGACGTGTCAGGGGCTTCGTCGTCTGGATCGCCCCAAAGGCCAAGGGCTTTGGAAAGGAGTCCCATGCCCATCGCGCCCGCGTTTAGCCCTTGCTGGAGGTCAGACTGCTGACCACCGCCCAAGCCACCATAGGGATTCGGCGAGCCAGCCGACAACGCAGGCGCCCCTCCCTGGGCTCCGCCAGGCATCCCCAGAGTGGGTGGCCTCCACGGCTGTCCCGGTACCCCCGGTTCGTCGTCTCCCATGAATTTTCCCGCCATCGACATACCGCCGCCCGCCGCCGCTGCGATCAAACCCATCGTCGCTGGATCCATTGTAAGTCCTATCCCTTATGGGGTTATGGGGGTCAGTAGGCCCTGGAGGTCAACCTGGCCTCTCGGAATTAAGTGTGTCTGGGCTAACTGCATCGCCATCTCCTGCTGACGCCTCTGCTGCTCGAGATCAAGCCCAAGTAGGTCTTGCAGCCCCTGTCTCTGGAACTGATTACGGAACCCGAACTCCTCGCCGATCTGCCGACGCATCTGGTCAGCCACGCCACGCCGCACGTTCGCAGCCTGCTGCGCCTGCGCCATGGCCGGAAGGCTGCCGACCAACCCGCGAGACGCCATGTCTTGCTGTATTCTGCGCCGAGCGTCGAGCGCCTGCCTGACCCCCTCAGCCTGCAAGCCTGCTCGCCGAGAAGCGATGTCTTGGGAGCTGAACGGGTCAGCTTGCGCCCGCCTGGCGAACTCCTGCCGCAGGAACTGGATTGACTGCTGCGGGGTAGCCCCCGGCTGAGGAGCGAACCCCGGCTGCGGAGCGAACCCCTGCTGAGGAGCGAACCCCTGCTGAGGAGCGAACCCCTGCTGAGGAGATCCTGGGAACCCTGTGTGAGGAGGCGGCGACGTGGGATGACCGAGCAGCGAGGAGATCTGCTGCGCAATAAGCTCCTGAGCCTGGTCCTGCTGGACCTCTGCGATTTTCTGGTTCTCCTCGCTCTGCCTCGCAGTGAGCAGCCCGAGCTCGTTCTTCCTCAACCCTCGATCCGGGACGAGTTTCGCGAGCTCTGGCCCCAGCAGGTTTCGCTGCCTGATCGCTTTCTTGTTCGGACCCTTCTTCCGCCGATGCTTGTCCATCCGCGTAGTGCCGCCCAATGTCGGGTCGACTTGCTCGACTGTAGAATGCCCCCGCTGCCGAGCGGCCTCCCTCTCCCTATTAAACGTTTCCTTTATGGCTTCCTCTGCTCGCCCCCGAGTCGCCTCGTTCCTGTTCCACGGCGACACGTTCGTGCGCCGCTCTTCGGGTAAAAAACCCCACTCGTCGCGTCCGGCGCGTTTGTCGGCGGCGGCTCGAGTGGCGGCTGTCCGAGCCGGGGGAGCGCTTCCTTGCTTCTTATTCTTTCGCCTCTTTTGCCCCGACTGGGCCACAGCCGCTCGCCTGGATTGCTTGAATGCTCGTCTCTGCTGTCTTCGTTCCTGCTTCGACTGGCCTGCGGCCATTCGATCAAGTAACCCCCCCGACTGGCCTTCGGCCTTAATGGCTTGCTTGAGTTTTCGCCCCGTCCCCCTTCGCTCTTGCTTCGACGGGGTCCGGCCTGAACCCGGTCGTTGCTTCGCGTATCCGATTCCTTCTGGCATGGGTCATTCTCCTTGGATCAGGGTACTCAAGTGAGCCCCTATTGAAAATCGAATCAGGCGCTACTCGCCGAGTGCGTTGTGCTCGTCAATAGTCCCGGTGGCTGACGCATGTATCTCCGTCGCCGCAGTGTTCCCCGTAAAGTTGTTCGCTACCACTGTCGTGTCGGCCGCAGTAACCAAGACTCTCAGGCCCTCAGCGTTCCCCCGGCTGTTGCAGCCGGTGATGGTGGTCGCCGTAGCCTGCCCGACCCGGATCCCCTGCTCCCCGTCTGCGAAGGTGCATCCTGAGATCACTGTCGAGGTGGGAGGAGCCCCCCCCGCCACAGCGACGCCGTAATAGCAGTTATTGGTGACGACCCCGCTGATGGACGTGTTCGTCGAGCCAAAGGCGAAGACTCCCTCCCCCAAGTTGTCCGCAGTCATCCCGCGAACTGTTACGGATTCGGTGCTCCCTAAAAAGACCCCTCTGCCGTCGTCTTGCTCGCCGCTCGATCCTACTCCCACAATACTCAGGTCCGAGAGTGTGCTGCTCTTTCCCCCCTGGTAGTCGATCCCGGCGTAGCCCGAGCCTTCAACACCCTCGACAATGACGCCCGACACCACGAAGTGGTCGCCATACAGCCTGATCCCGTTCCCCTCAGAGCCCCCGGCCAGGAAGATCGTTACTCCAGATATTCGGTTGCCAGTGATCGCGTCTGCATCATCCCCGTCGAACCGGATCCCGTCGCCTCCTGGGTAGTAGATCCACACGTCTTCGACAACGTTGTTCCAGAAAACTGGAGTGACGGAGTCCTGGTCGAAGAAAAGCCCATGATCCGCTGGAGAGCGAATTATGACGTTTTGTATGCGAGCCTCGGCGAATGATGATCCGCCTTGCCCGGACAAGAGGCGGATGCCACACCCCGAAGTGTTGTTGTCTTGGTTGCCGTCTACCGTCAGCTCTCTGACTCCGATGTCGCTCTTGGTGTCCGCGAAGATGACGTCTACGTCCTCCCCGTCTCCGAGCGTGATCGTCGTGGCTCCCGCCCCGGACCCAGACAAGGTGACCGACGCCTCCATCTTGATTGCGGCCCCGTCGGAGTCGTGGTCTGTCACAAGGTAGTCTCCGGGGGGGACCACTACCACGCCACCTCCTTGGTCGTTCGCGAGAGAGATCGCCTGGGCGAACGCCGAAGCTGAGTCCTTCTGTCCAAAGGGGTCAGCCCCGTAGCGAATGACATTGAACGCTGGGCGGAGCTCGTCGCTTAGTCTGTTCGCGGGGAGGCTGCCCGTACGAATCGATGTCCCGTCAATCGAGTTCGCAAGAAACGAATCGGGTCGAGAGACGAGGTCAAGGACGCGGTCGAGTTGTCGGTCAACTCTGTGGTCGTCGACTTCGAAAACTTTTCCCGCGAGGTTTCGTGGTCGACGTCTGCTCATGAGGGCCTGTCGGAAAGGATAGCCTGCACGGCGTAGGAAAAGATTTCCACGGGGCCTGAGCCCTCGAAGCGCAAACGGATTTGCTGCGACTGGGCAGACACCCTGCCTGCGAAGTGCGAGTAGCCCGAAGAGTCGTGAGTCCCAACTAAGTAGTCGGATTCGTCCTCGTCGAAACGGGCGTGGATGTTGAAGACAGAGCCGCCGGTCTTCTTGACGCAGTCCACACTGCAGTCGCCCCAGTGCTTGTTGCGTGCCGGATGGTTCCTGTCGTGCTTACCAGTCCTCCACTCCCAGTCGATTGCCGTACCCCCGTCGTCTTCCCCTCCTAACTGTGCGAGACGCCCGTCTGAGAACCCGAGGAGTGTTATCTCTTCGTCGTCCCCAGAGTCGCGGATCGAATCGCCGCAAGTTAGGCCAGTGATCTTCCATTCGAACCAGGAATGGTCAGACACCTTCGCCGAGTTGTCGTAGAAGTAGACGAGCAGCTTGTCGACAGAGCTCGACGTTGGGGTCGACGCATAGAGCCAGCCAATCGCCCCGAGTTCCGGGATGTCTATGGCCTTGATCTTGTGGTCGAGGCTCGTGTTCCGGTTCTTCCAGTCCGTCTGAACCCTGCCGCTCAATTTCACGGGGCGCTGGAGTGGATAGAGGTAGATTCCGAGATCAGACGCCATGTAGACGCCTTCGTCTCGTGACACTCCCCCGTAGGGCGAGATGCATCCGCGATTCTCGATAGTCTTTCGAAAAGAGAAGTCCCGAACTGAACCGCCAGTCAGGAGCCATATTGAGCTGCGGGTCAGAATCGCCCACGCAGCTTGATACGCATGGATAGAGCTCACCTCGTTGTCTGCCGTGAAGAAGCCGTAAGGCGTGACTCCCCCAGACTCCGTGAAGTACAGGTTGTTCGGTTCGGCAGACGTCGTCGCCAGCATGACGTCGTTGTTCCAGCTAATGAAGTCGAACTCTGGCAAGTCCGAATCAAAGCTCTCAGGGGCTATGAAGTCCAGCGACCTCATCCCGTCGTCTTTCTTGTCGAGGTAGGTGCTAACCCCGTCCTCTGCAATCTCGTCTACGAGGAGCCAGTCCCCTTCTGCCGCGTCGATTCGCCGTCTGTATATCCGAACCTTGTCCACCCTCTCGTCGTCAGTCTCGCTGAGGGAAGACAGCTGGATAGACGAGCTCTGGTTCTCCAGGTCGAGCGCTGTAGTCTCTGCAGAAGAGGGCGATTCCAACCCCCAGCTGCTGGAGTAGTACGTCACCTTGTAGGAGTAGGTGCCGTCTGGGTCGAGATTCCCTACGGCAGAATTCGAAGCGACGGTCGGAGCTGGAGACGGCGGATCGATGAGCCAGTTAAAGAGACCCGTCCCGTCTGTGGCTTTTGGCGTTCCCCCGTGGGCGATGTACACCTTGTTGTTCGCCGTGACGAACTGGGCTATCTGCCCAGACGTGAGTCCCCCGTCGCCAATCGCTGTCCATGTGATTGGATCGGCGGCGCGGTCAACTTTGTAGAGCTGAGCTCCTGCCTTGACGAGAAGGAGATTGGATCCGTCGCTAAGGACGTAGTCGTGGATTCCTTCGATAGCCCCGCCGTTCGGGGCCGTTGATATTCCCTTCAGCCCCGGACGAGTCTTGAGGGCTCCCTCGTCAGGTTGAAGGTTGAGGGCAACCTCCGCCTCATCGAAGCGGAGAGACCGAGACAGGACTCGCGTCGACAACCCCACGAAAGGAGCCGTCGCCGTGGTCATCTCGTTGGAGACGATTGCGACCGACACTCATGAACTCCTTCAGAAGGCGGCGTGAGGATCGATGCCCGTGTGGGTTGGTTCACCCGCCCGCCGCACCGCGACCGACCGGACCTTCGCCATTTCTTCGTTGTAAACATCTCGGAAGCCGTCAGCCTTCAGGAACGAAGGCTTCGCGAGCCTCACTCCGTAAAGGACGACAGCATTGTGAAGGTCGGATGGCACTTCGGGCAGCGTGTCGGCGTCGTCCCCCAGTTCCGTTGGGGCCTGGATATACCACAACCGTGCTGTGTAAGTTCCCGACGGCCTTGCGACCCCGAACTCGGTCCCGTGAATGAAGTAGAGATCTGAACCTTGAGCTCCCTTCGCCCCTTGGAGCCTCGCGCCTCCAGCGCCGTCTCGATTTCCGAACGAGACGCTCGCCATGGGAACCCGAGTCTCCCCGAGTATCCTCTCAACGTGATTCACCTGTAGGAAGTCTGCAGGCAGAGCCTGACGAAAATCATTGGACGAGTCTGAGGTGATCGCAAAATCGGTAGACGCCACGAAATCGTTCCGGTTGTTCGCTCGCATCACGTTCGTAATGTGTTCGACACCACGATTGATGAATCGAGCAACCTTGTTCTCGTCCCATGACTGAGCCCGAGGGTCGTCCATGTAGTCGAGAAACATTTCGCGCATCTGAGCAAAGTTCATCTGCGCCTCTCCTGAGACTTGCCGTAGATCCTCTTAGTCCCTGCCTTGGGGCGGTCCATCAGCTGGATCCCGCCAGTCGAGCGAACCCGACCAACCCAGCCGATGGCTATGTCTTTCGATACGTTTCTCGTCAGGTTCTTTCGGCGCTTCGCACGTAGCTTTGCAGCGAGCTCGTCGCGCTTCTCGATGTACTCAATGTACTCCCTGCGAGCCCGTCTGGGATCGAGGGAGCCATTGCGTGTCGTGTCGTGCTTGCGGAGCAAGTCAAGAACCCAATTGCCCGGAGCCCGATAGGAGCCATCGCTGCCTTGGCATCTCATCACCAAGTACAGCAAATCTGAGGCTGGGGAGGTACCCTTGGCTGCACGCCGGTACACCCCCCAGCGCTCCAATACGGGATGCCAGTACAATTCCATGTCGTCTAGTTTTTCGAGGCCGGGAAGAGAGGCCGTTTTACCGGATGGGATGAGCTCTGCCCGAAGGCAGTGACTCAAAAAACGGCGCTCTCTCCTCGGTCTGCCTCGGTTGTAGAGACGACTAAGGCGCTTCTGCGGTAGTTTCGGATTCATACTCTCTGCAACTATGAAATCGACGGGAGGTCGAGGCGACCGTGGGCCGCGCCCTTGTCCGTCACGACGTTGAAGTACCGTCTCCAGGTCGCCTCAACGGCGTCCTTGTTCGAGATCTCTCGGAGAATCGAGCCGTCGACGTCGATCCACTTTGGATCCCCAGTCTGGGCTACGAACATGTGCTGCGTGGACAGGAATACGACAGACCCGGCACATGCGTTATTGTCTCCATCTGCGTTGTGCCCAGTCCACGGCTCGCCAGAGGCTACGTCTAAAGCGCCCGAGCCTGCTTGGCCTCCGCCATCATTACCGTCATGGGTAATACCTGAGGCGTCGCGGTCGACCGCGAACGGAATGTCGTTGTAAAGGACAGCCGAGAATCCGCCGGGCAGGTCAGTAGCGCGAGACTCGACTACGAAACGACGATCTTGCTGCAGGGCCGAGAAGTAACTGTTTCGGTACTGGTGACTCGTCACCATGAAGTCGATCTTCCCGCCCTCGTTGATGTCGATCAGGTCGAGGGTCGTCTGGAGCTCTTCTTCCCAGTCCGTGGGCATAGTAGCCCCAGTCCCGTCTCGAATCGTTGACTTCCAGAAGGCGCCAGCGTCGCTGCTGCGATCAATACCTCCGAGCGTGTTGCTGTCGCTCACGAGGTTTCCGATACCGTTCGCCTCTGAGAGGGTTGTCGCGTGAGCTGTGCCAGACTTCCCGGCCCGATAAATCCTCCCTGCAGCCCAGTCGGCGTCAACGGCATCCCCGCCAATGGCGTTGGAGACTGTAATCGTTCCACGCCGATTGCCGGTGCTAGAGGGAGTCACCGACTTGATGTACACGGGGTCCGAGCCCCCGGTCATCGCGTGTGTGGAATCGCCGGTCGTGTATGGGATGATTTTCTGGTTTCTACGTAGAAACACCGTTGACTGGACAGGGATATTGGCGTCGGTGGTGTACGCGTCGACAGCCGAGAGGCAGCCGGTCCCATCGCCCCAGACGACGCGGTTCGCGTCGCGGGCGGTATCTTCGACGGCTCCGTTGATCTCGGAGTCGAGAGCGTCAGCAAACGCTGCGTTGTCACCCACCGTCGCTTCCATGACCTGGCCAGTCAGGGAGATTCGGGTGTACTGATGGAAGCGCTCAAATACCGCGCTCTCATACGACTGGTGCCCGTGTTCGGGAAGGTCTTCGAACTCGCCTCGGAATCCGGTTCCTTCGTTTCGTCCCGTTCGAAGCGCGACATAGAAGTCCTTGCCTCGATGCGGGACGGTCTTCTTTTCCATCATCGCCCAGACAACGTTGATGTTGTCGAGCTGGTCGCGAATCGCGTCCTGGTAGTCAACCTTCAGAATGTCGTCGGCAGAGCTAAGATTGAGTCCTGAAAAAACAGCCATCTTGCGGTCTCCTTGTTACTCCCTGTCCATCCGGTAACAGGAAACCTTTGAAATATTGTCTACTTCGAGCCTTCTGCGGCAATACGGTCTTTAAGTCGCTGTGCAATCCTTCCGCGTCGGAGGTCTTCCTTTGTCGCTGGGTTTCGCTTCGGGGCCATGGCCGCGCCTCCTCCCCCTCCTCCCTCTGAAGAGGTCGCGCTTTTCACTTTCTTTGAGAGATATTTCTTAATTTCGTCTCCGCCTCCCCCCAACCCCTGAAGAGCGTTCGACAAACGCTGAGAGGCGAGAGAGGCCGCTCTTTGTTTGGAGAGACTGCGGCTCCTGTCGGAGGCCATAAGGGCCGTGGCGTACTCCGAAATAATGTCTTTGAATGAGGGGTGCTCCTTCGCGAGCTCACTATTCTGGGCTGCGTCAACCATGTCAGTCTGAAAGAAGCGTCTCTCTACATTCTCCAAACGCGAGCCGATTCCACGCAGCTGCTCGAGCACCGGGTCGTTGTCGTCTTCGACAAGATTGTCTTCGACTTCAGCCTGCGGCTGGCTCTGTGATCGGTATCCTGCGATTGCGAGTAGGTCGTACTGGTCCTTCGGCATCTCGACCGGGACAGTTCCCCCATACTCGTCAGGCATCTCAATCGTAATCATCTCTGGACCGGACGGAGCAGGGGGTGCCTGGGGAACGTCTTCTCTCTCCTCCACTTCAGGCTCGAACTCGGCGACAGGCTCTGTTCCTTCGTCTACAGCTTCAACGGGTTCTTCGGACATTATATGCGCCCTCCCTGTGCGGCGTTTGTCAGGATGTCGAGCAGCTGGTCATCGCTTAGGCCCAAGGCTGCGGCGATCTGCTCTGTATTCGGTTCAACTGTGATGTTCTCGACTGGCATCCCCACCTCTGGCGGAGGAACGTCCTCTCCCTCACCCGCTGCGGCCTCAGCCGCGACCATCTCCTGCTGGATGAACTGGACGTGCAGGGCTGCATGCTCCTCAATCGCGTCTCGAGCGCCCTGCGGACGCAGCTCATAGTCAGGCTGCAGCTGCATGCGCCGAATCACCTCGAGGTGGACAGCATGGTCGTGCCAGTCTTCGACTTCCACCGACCCACCGATAACGAGCGTCTGCATCTCGCGGAGCTGTAGGCCCCTTTGGAGCTTAGGGAAGTCGAACAAGGAATCGTCTGGCCCCATCCCGAACATCCCCAGCACCTTGTCAGCATGGGCTTGTGGGTTGAGGTAGCCCATCCCCGTGAGGTCGCCGATAAGCGCCAGCTTGCCTCCCCGAGTATGCGGAATCTGGGATCCCAGCCGGACTACGACGTCGAACTGGTTCTGCCCCTCGATGTTCGCCTCGTCGCCCAGGAGGTCGGAGCCCTTGAGCTCCAATGCCTCGAGCAGGTTCGAGCGGCCGACTATGCGAATCAGCCGAGGCTCTTCGAGGTGTTCCGCGAGGATTGATAAGGACCAGGAACCCAGACGCCCGAGCTCGCGCTCGATGATCGACAGGGTGGGGTCGAGATTGCTCTCGTCTTGCTGCTGGAGGGCCTCGATAGCTCGCCCAGATCGTAGGTTCGCACGAGCTCTACCCTGCGTCACCTCCTGAATCGCGGAGGTGTCTCGGATATCCTGCTTGATCGCCTCCGCCCGGCGGAAAAGGTCGCCTGGGAGAGGAGGGATAGACATATAGCCGGGAGCGAGGCCAGGGATATACCAGACGTGGGATCCAGGTGGCCCGCTAAGCGCCTCAATATTGACCTCAGAGCCAATAGGGACGAGCACCTTCGGACGAATCGTCTCATTGTGGTGCTCGACGATCTGTGATCGGAGCCTGTTGTACTCGCTCTGCAGCCGAAGGGATTGCTCTAACGCGCAAGTCCCCCAGAGCCGACCGGGGACGTTCCGCTCTTTTATGTGGATCAGCGGAGCTTTGAGAAAACTGTATGGCAGGTCTTGGTCTGCCCGGCTGCGGTTCAGAACCTTCCCGTCAGCCACTACATAATGACGCCCACGCGGCGCGTCAGAGCAGGGGTTCACCCACAAGTCGTGAACGACGAGAGCGTCCTGCGTGGCCGGATCCTTTGAAAAGTTCAGGGTTGAGCTCGTCTCCTGCGGCCCAGCCATGTGCCGGATTTTGTCCTCGTAGAAGACAGACAGCTCGTGAAGCCCAGAGCCAGCAGCCACCTCTGCGCTGGGGTAACGATCCCGAACCCAGCTCAGGCTGCGAGACTTCGATTGGATCGACCACTTGGCGTCCTGGAAATTCATCGTCTCAGGGTCGACGTCCAGCTGGAAGGGGCTAAGTACCTCGTACCCGAGGTCTCCCAGCGGCACAGTCACGACCCCGTCTCGCGAGGGCA
>CEUI01013477.1_pt1 | contig 21397 bp, 27 predicted proteins | sample 531411 | NCBI WGS metagenome assembly CEUI01 (sample SAMEA2622841, study PRJEB7988) | marine metagenome | isolation source: saline water (ENVO:00002010), including
GTTACGATCGTTGGGAAAGCAGGAACGGGGAAAACACTTTTGGCCACGGCAGCAGGCCTGCAGCAAGTTTTAAGCCCGGCCGCTGATTCACCGGGATACAAACACTTAATCGTTTCGCGTCCAATCCAGCCCATGGGAAAAGACATTGGGTATCTTCCGGGAACAATGGAAGAAAAAATGATGCCATGGCTGGCACCAATACAGGATAATTTAAAATATCTACTAGGAAACAATAAAGATACATTGAAGATGTATGTATCCCAAGGTATAATAGAGATTGAGGCATTGACATATATACGAGGTAGAAGTATTGCGAATGCTTTTATTATTATTGACGAGGCTCAGAATTTGACAATTCACGAATTAAAGACTATAATTACAAGAGCAGGTGAAAACACGAAGATTGTACTTACTGGAGACATCGAACAGATTGATAATGTGTATATTGATGAAACCAGCAATGGATTAGCATATGCTGTTGAAAAATTTAAAGATCATAGCATATCCGGTCACGTAACATTAACGAAGGGTGAAAGATCCAAGATAGCTACATTGGCTGCAAAAATATTATGACAGACAGTTATGATGATTATATACCAGACTGGTATATGATTCCGATAGAGGACTCTACATCACCCGCGGCAGATTTAAATGAGGTGGCTTTTGTTGACGTTAGTTTTTACGAAGATCAAGCATCAACCCGCCGCGCAATGGCCCGTGCTAGGAAGAAGTTTTTGGAAATCTCCAAATCACCGGCTAGGTACCTAAAGAAAGTTGAAATTGTCAATAAACAAAAAATAGTTCTATTTACTTCTGTGCAAATTGAATACAGCGTAAAGATTGTTGCAAATTCTTTTGCTGTGGATTCATACTATAACAACCTAAATGGAGGATAAGATGACAGCACAAATTAACGAAAGTGAGTTAACTACTGAGAAAGAAGCAATTGCAAATCCAAATTTGGATTCCAAAGCAACTCGCGATAATCAATTGAAGAGTTGGTTGGTTGATTATGTAGGTAAAAAGCATAATAACGACAATGACGATGTGACAGTCGAAATGATTATTGAAACTATGGCCAAAGAATTCCCAGAGTTTCTCCTTGCTGTTGCTGAAGAAAATTGGATCCGCGGCTACAGGCAAGCCTTTGTAGATATCGAGGTCGGGGAAAAGATTATAAAAGAACAAGCCAATACGCCCACGGAAGAAGGAACCAATGATTAGAGAATATATTGCTAACTCTTCCTCGCGGATGAAGCGAAACGCAGGGAGTTTTAGCGTATTGGGCGGAAAAGTTCAAGTCCAAATTAAAGACCCCCTTCCTGTGGGCATCGATTTTATTGACATATTTACAAAAATCCGGAAAATGTTGCCGGATAATTTCTTTTTGGGCTTAGAGTCTATAATTATTGGTTACTCCGAGGAGTTCGAAAATAAACAGGTTAACGCTTTTTATGAGAATGGTACCCTCCATATCACCAATGATCAAGATAGTGACGCTGACCTTATTGATGATATTGTTCATGAGATCGCTCACATGATTGAGGAGCGATATTCAGAGGAAATTTACGGAGATGGCTACATAAGAGCAGAATTTTTAGGAAAAAGAAATAAATTACTTGACATTTTGACTGCACATGGATATAATATACCAACAGATGAGTTTATGGAGTTGGAATACTCCGTAGACTTTGATAACCTTTTGTACAAAGAAATCGGATATGAAAAGTTGACAAATTTTACTACCGGATTGTTTATTGGGCCTTATTCTGTCACGTCAATTCGCGAATATTTCGCCGTTGGTTTTGAAGAGTATTTTACGAAATATGGTGAGAGACCCTATATACAGTTGCTTTGTCCAGTCCTGTACAAAAAAATAAAATTTTTAGAGGAGAAATTAGGAAATGCTTAAAATTATCAAAAAGGAGGGCTCCGGAACTGAATTTCTGGAGGTGACACTAGAGTTACCCACTAAGGAATCAGTAGATGGTCTCACTTTAAAGTCCACCCCTCACGAAGTGGAAAGTTTTATTCGCGACAATATAAAAGAGGTACTTAAAGTCGAAAATTTGGCACCTATGGGAAATTATCGAGAGGACATAAGAATTAAGGCGTTTAAATGTAGATTAAAGAAGCTAGCTCCATCACCTCCTCCCGTGAAACAGAAGGCCACTCGCAGCCGCAAAAAGAAAACAACGGTCGCTTCCACCGAGGAAGTATGAAAAAACATATATCTTTTTCTGAGTTAAAAAATTGGGATTTCTGTCCATTTTATCATAAATTAGTAAATTTAGATGGCCTCAGACCCTTCAAGGGGAATATATTTACAGCATTTGGTTCCGCTCTGCATGAATCTTGCGAAAAAAATCTCCTGAAGGAGATTAAACAGGCGGATATGCAAGATTATTTTTGTGAATCTTTTTTACGAGAGATCAACAAAATACCAGAAGAGGTTGAAGAGGAGCGGTTTGTTGAATTCTTGAAGCAGGGCACCACGTTAGTTTCATTAGCGATACCGGAATTAAAGAAACATTTTGGTGTCTTCGAGGTTATTGGCGTTGAGGAAAGGTTGTATGAGAAGATGGAAGATGTAGATTATATCTTCAAGGGATTTATCGATTTAATAATCAGAACACCCGATCAGAAATATCATATAATCGATTGGAAGACATGTTCGTGGGGCTGGGACTCGCGAAAAAAGGCAGATCCTATGGTCATCTACCAGATTGTTTTATATAAAAATTATTATGCTAAGAAATATAATATAGATATGAAAGATATTGAAACGTATTTTGCTCTTCTTAAGAGGACCGCCAAGAAAGATAAAGTTGAGTTTCTTCGGGTTACTAGTGGACCCAAGAGAGTTAAGAATTCTCTTGACAAAGTTAAGAAAGCAGTCTATAATATAAAAAATAAAAATTTTATCAAAAACAAACTTAAGTGTGAAAATTGCGAGTTTTATAGAACCTCGCACTGCCCTAGGTGAAACATGTCCAAAAAAATTAAGGTACTTGTGTTGAGTGACCACCCGTTTGCCCCCTCTGGAGTGGGAACTCAGACGAGATATATGATTGAACACTTATTGGGTACCGGTAAGTTTTCCTTTGTGTGCATTGCGGGGGCAATGAAACATGAGAATTATTCACCACAAAAAACAGATAAATGGGGAGATGATCTATTAATCCACCCAGTTGATGGATATGGGAACGCAGATCTGGTTCGATCGATGCTCCGAATTCATCGTCCGGATATGTTGTGGTTTATGACAGATCCTCGATTTTGGGCATGGCTATGGGAAATCTCAGATGAGATACGGCCATTATGCCCTATGGTTTATTATCATGTATGGGATAACTACCCATATCCTAAATTTAATGCGCCATTTTATGAATCAAATGATATGGTAGTGACGATATCTAAAGTCACAGACGATATTGTACGAAATGTGTCGCCCTCTGTTGATGTTGAATATATACCTCATACGGCCAATGACCAAGAATTCAAAAAACTTTCGAAAGAAGAGATACAAGAATTTCGAAAAGAAAATTTTTTCCATGGAAAGGGAGAGGATAAACTAGTGTTTTTCTGGAACAATAGAAATGCTAGGCGAAAGCAGTCTGGAACTTTGATATTTTGGTTTAAAGAATTTTTAGACAAAGTTGGCCATGATAAAGCAATGCTCTTAATGCACACTGATCCCAATGACCAGCATGGTCAATCTTTACATGCGATAATTCATGAATTAGGGATGAACAAAGGGCAAGTTTTATTATCCATGGAAAAACTTCCACCAGCAGCATTAAATATGATTTATAATGCTGCTGATTGTACAATTAATATTGCTGATGCTGAGGGGTTTGGGTTATCCACACTGGAATCTCTTTTTGCTGGTACACCCATTATAGTGAATATGACCGGCGGATTACAGCAACAAGTTACGAATGGTAAAGAGTGGTATGGGATAGGCCTCGAACCTAGCTCGAAAGCTGTGATAGGATCGCAAGAAGTTCCATGGATTTACGAAGATCGCCTCAACAAGGAAGATTTTATTGACGCATTGCTTGATTTCTTCAATATGACGAAGGAACAGCGCGAAGAAATGGGGGAAAAGGGAAGACAACATGTGCTCCGTGAATATGGATATGATAAGTATGCAAAATCTTGGGAGAATCTTTTGATTCGAGTACATGAAACCCATGGTTCTTGGGACTCTAGGGAAAATTATAAATCATATCGCTACACAACATTATAGGAGATACTGTGAGAAAAAAGATATTAGTGAGAGGACCCATATTAAGTCAGAGTGGGTATGGTGAGCAGGCCAGATTTGCTTTGCGGGCCCTCCGAGAACATGAAGAGATTTTTGATATATATGTACATACTTTAAATTGGGGCCGCACCAGTTGGCAATGGAGAGACACTGAAGAGAGACAATGGATTGATCACTTAATTCAGAAAACGGCTGTGTACATGCAGAATTCAAAGCATTTCGATATATCTCTTCAAGTGACAATACCTAACGAATGGGAGCGCCTAGCACCAATTAATATTGGATACACCGCGGGCATCGAGACAACAAAAGTCGCTCCACAGTGGATTGAGAAATCCATGGGCATGGACAAGATTATAGTTGTTTCGAATCATGCAAAGAATGTTTATGAATCAACTTCTTATGAAGCGAGAGATCCTCAAACCGGCCAGACGATTCCTAATTTCAAATGCAACACCCCTATAGAGGTCGTTGGATACCCAGTGCGATTTTTTGAACCAGAGGAGGTGACGATTGATCTGGAGTATGATTTTAATTTTCTAGTAGTAGCCCAATGGTCCCCTCGTAAAAACTTAGAGAACACTATTAAGTGGTTTGTTGAAGAATTTATCGATCAAGAGGTGGGATTAGTGCTTAAATGTAATATTGCAAGCAATTCTTTGATGGATTATTACCACTTTAGAGAAAAGATTAAAAATTTATTGGCGAATGAAGAATATAGCAAGAGAAAGTGCAAGGTACATCTACTTCATGGCTCCCTTTCAGAGGGTCAAATGTCATATCTATATAATCATGAAAAAATCAAAGCTTTAATATCTTTAAGTCATGGCGAGGGTTATGGGTTGCCGATTTTTGAGGCAGTGTATCATGGCTTACCTGTGGTGACTACCGAGTGGAGCGGTCAAAATGATTTCCTCTTTATGGACACTGTTAAGAAGAATGGGAAAAAGAAGAAGCGCCCCTTCTTCGCCAGCGTGTCTTATGATATTAAACCAATACCTAAAAAAGCAGTTTGGAAGGGTGTCCTAGAGAAGGGTTCAATGTGGTGTTATCCTAGGGAGGGCAGCGCAAAGATGAAAATGCGCGATGTATATAAAAATTTGGGGATGTATGAGAAGCAGGCTGAGAAACTAAAGGATTATACTCTAGAGGCCTTTGAGGTGCAAAAGATCAACAAGAAGATGGTCGAAGCTATCATGGGTGATCAGCTAGAGAGGGATGAAGAGATAGACAAGCTATTTGCAGAACTCTCAGAGGTATAAGATGATTGTATTTGTCTCGGACTTCTTCAAAGAAGATCATGCAGGTGGAGCAGAATTAACTTCTGAGGCGTTGATAGAGAAATGCCCGCTCCCAGTTATTAAACTCCACTCACATCATTGTACCAAAAAGCATATGCATTCTTATAAGGATTATCACTGGGTTTTTGGAAATTTTTATAATTTAGATACATCGCTTCTTTTGCACGCATATAAAAATTTAGAATATTCAGTGATTGAATACGATTATAAATTTTGTAAATTTCGATGTGAAGAGTTGCATGAAATGGCCGAGGGGAAATGCGAATGCCACAAAGAATCACATGGTAAACTAATATCTATCTTTTTCAAGGGTGCAAAATCATTGTGGTGGATGTCACAGGGACAGAGAGATAAATATCATAGTAAATTTCCCTTCTTGAAGAACAAAGAGAGTTATGTACTCAGTTCTATTTTCTCTTTAGACACTTTGAAATATATTTCTCTTTTGAAAGAGAAGAAGGGTCATACTAATAAATGGCTTATAATGAATTCCAGTTCAAAAATCAAGGGGGTTAGAGAAGCGATTGAGTATGCGATAGAAAATAATCTAGAGTATGAATTAGTTGGGGATCTACCTCATAAAGAGTTTTTAAAAAAAATGCAAGCATGCAGGGGGTTGCTTTTTTTGCCAATTGGATCAGATACTTGCCCTAGAATGGTAATAGAGGCTAAATTATTAGGGAAGGAATTGATTATAAATGACCATGTTCAACATAAAGATGAGACATGGTTTAGTTCAACGTCAACGAGGGAGATAGAAGAGTATCTATCATCTAGACCGCTAACATTCTGGAAAAAGATAGAAGAGATATCCAGCATTGACACTCCTATAGGCAATAACTTATTAGAGAAAAACCATTTTACGATTATTATACCTGCATATAATTGCGCCCCATGGGTTGAAAAAAATGTTTTATCTGCACTAAACCAAAAATATGGTAATTTTAATATTATTTACATCGACGATGATTCAGAGGATGCCACATATGATTTGGTTTCTGAGATAAAAGATCTTTATGACAAAGAAGATCGTTTAAATATTATAAGGAATAAGAAGAATTACAAGGCTCTGTATAATATTAACAATGCTATAAAGCAAGTCCGTGATGACTCAATTATAGTGTTGCTCGATGGCGATGACTGGTTATCTAGTTTTAATGTGTTAGCTAGGCTTAATGAGGAATATGATAAGGAGACATGGATTACCGCAGGAACATACATAGAATCAACGACATGTCGGGTAGTTAAATCGGCTAACTCTGATGATGCAATGTGGAATGGTAACTTAAGAAAATATTACGATGGTTCGGGTCACCCAAATGTTTTTTCCCACCTTAGAACTTTTCGAAAAAAACTTTTTGATAAGATTGACAAATCAGATTTAAAAGATGAAGATGGTAAATTTTACCAATGTACTTTTGATCGAGCCTTGATGTATCCTATGTTAGAGATGGCCGGCCAAACACACTATAAATCGATCGATCAGATTGTATATACTTACAATCGCCTAAATCCTCTTTCTGTTGATCGGGTGCAACGGAGAGATCAGTTACGAATCGAAGCACAGATAAGAAAGAAGTCTCAATATGAGAGATTAAAGTCTTTATGAAAATATGCCTAGAAAATGTTAACTTGGGTAGCAACAGCGGCCCGAATTCATTTGCTCAAAAATTAAAAAATCAATTCAATATCTTGGGGTGTGAGGTTACCGACCTAAGAATCTCCGATATCAGCCTATGTTTTATCGAGTCCCATCGTAAAAACATTAATTCTATGCCCACTTTTCAGAGATTAGATGGCATTTATTTTAATACACAAGAGAATTATGATATAAAGAATAGTAATATTCTTCGAACATACAGACATTCTAGTGGGGTAATATTTCAGTCCACTTTCAACAAAGATCTTATTTTTAGGTGGTTTGGCCCACACAAGAACTACAGGGTCATTCACAATGGCGCAGATTTAGAATTAATTGATCAGGTTTCTCCTATTGATGAGTTCTCGCAGAATTATGATAATATTTGGGTATGCGCTTCATCGTGGCGCCCTCACAAAAGATTATCAGAAAATATAAGATATTTTTTAGAGCATTCGGGCGCAAGAGATTGTCTTTTGGTTGCTGGTTCAACTAACGAAGAACCGATTAAACATCCTAGAATTAAATACTTGGGCCACTTAAATCAGAGGCAGTTAATTTCAATCTACAAAGCTTCAAAGTATTTTATTCACTTGGCATGGCTAGATCATTGTCCAAATGTTGTTGTCGACGCCCGCGCGTGCGGGTGCAGGGTGATATGTTCATCCTCCGGAGGGACCAAGGAAATAGCAGGCCCTAATGCAATTATTATTGAAGAAGAGGAATGGGATTTTTCACCAATAGATTTATATTCCCCCAAGGTCTTGAACTTTAATAATAAACTTGACAATTCCTATGATTCTTGCTATAATATGCATAACGTAGCAAAAGAGTATTTAAACTTCGTCACGGAATAAGGGAAGTGATATGAGAACCATAAAAGATTTATTGAGAGATGAAAAATTAAGTTTGGCTTGCGGTGCAAGCAATGCAATGATAGCAAAGTTGGCCGAAAATGCAGGATTTGACGCGATTTGGCTTTCTAGTTTTGAGATGCACGCATGGAACAGATTCCCAGATGCATCAATTTTGAATGTAGCTGACTATGCAGACGCGATTAGCAAGATTGCAGATCGAGTGAATATACCTATTTTAGTTGACGCAGATGAAGGTGGTCCAAGTGCTATCAACACTATCCGGATGGCACGTGAATATTCTAAGGCTGGTGCATGGGCGATGTGCATCGAGGATAACCCTTCGCCTAAGAGATGTTCTTTTTATGGTATGAAGAAAGTACTTGAAAAAACACCTACGACAGTTGGAAAGATTAAAGCGGCCTTGGAGAAGAATAACAAGGAAGGTTTCGCGGTGATTGCACGTACAGAGGCTCTCATACAAAACAGAGGCATTGACGTCGCCATCGAGAGAGCAAAGGCATATACTGATGCTGGTTGCGACGGCTTCCTGATCCACAACAAGAATAAGACACCGGATGAAGTTTTAAAATTTTGCGATCGATATCACAAAGAGGGGTTGACAACGCCTTTGGTTATTGTTCCCACCACATACAACCAGATGACAACGGAACAGATGAGGAACTGTGGTGTAAGCTTGGCAATCTATGCTAATTACTCCGTCAGGGCTACAGTTAACACTCTAGAATCTATGTTTACGACTATTATTAAAGAGGGTACTCTTTCTGCCGGAAATGATTTTGTGGTTCCCATGACAACCATCTTTGATTTGATTGCTGTGGATGAAATGAAGGAGAATCAGGATAAATATGGATCATGACCTCTATTCAAGATTATCTAAACAGGGATACGATTTTTTCACCGGTGTTCCGGACAGTGCTTTAAAGAATTTCCAAAATGATATCCTTGCATCTGGTGTGCCAAATATAATAGCGGTACATGAATCGCAGGCGGTAGCTATAGCTTTCGGCGCAGCCCTAGCCGGCAAGAAACCATGTGTATATTTACAGAATTCTGGACTGGGAAATTGTATTAATCCCTTGACTAGTTTGTGTATCCCCTTTGGTATTGAACCATTGTTGATAATTGGACACAGACACACGCTTCCTCAACACAAAGTGATGGGGGAGGTTGATCAAAAGATCTTGGATTTAATTGGTTACTCAAATTATATTTTGATATGTGGTGAAAATAATGCTAAGTAGAGAGGAAGCGATAAAAAATATTTTTGAAAGACACGGAGAGAATTCTTTATATATTACGAATACTGGGTATTTGTCCCGCGCAATATATAATATATACCCGGATAATAAAAATATTCTTTATATGCAAGGCAGTATGGGTCTTTCACCGGCAATAGGGCTGGGGGCTGCAAGGAATATTGATAAAGATGTTGTAGTATTTGTGGGTGATGCATCACTTCTTATGCATCTGGGGATTACCCATACCATTAGGGATGAGGCCCTCGGTAATCTATATATTTACGTACTGGATAATGGTTGCCACGAGTCAGTTGGCGAGTATAAATGCTCTGACTTGGAGCTTAATTATGTTGGCGTTAACGAGATTATAAAAATTTCCAATGATGGTAAAACTCCTCGTGTTGGCCTCTCATGTAAAGAGAATATTGAGAATCTCCGGAGTTTTTTGAATGTCTGATATCCTATTGAATCCCGGACCTACAAATACTAGGTTTCTGACTAAAATAAAGCAGTGGCTGGGCAGTGATATTTGTCATAGAGAAGACACCTTCAAGGCAGTACTCAGATCACTACAGGAGAAACTTTTAAGTGCTGTAAAATTTTCATCGGCCGGCCGGATCGCAATTCTTTGTGGATCCGGAACAGCGGCAATGGAAGCCATGATATCTTCACTGGCACCAAATGATACGCTTGTTGTCAACGCCGGCAAGTATGGTCAACGTGCAATGGAAATTTTCAAAACATATAACATTCAGTGCGCGCAGGTCAACTCTAGAATAGTTGATGATTTGGTTGAAAATAGAGATGTTAAGTATGTTTATTATGTTGAAAATGAGACTTCTACAGGGGAGCATTATTCTCTAGAGAAGATGTGCAAGATCTACCCAGAGGCTAAATTTATTATTGATGCCACCTCTGCTTTTGGCGCCTCCGACTATAAAAAACTTGGTCATAGGATAGCGGCATTGTCTTTTTGTAGTAACAAGTGCCTACAGTCAACTCCGGGCTTAGGAATAGTGTTGTGGAATAAAGAGATGCAGATTTTTGATCGATCTTATTATGGAAATCTTTCGAAGTATCAATTGGGTCATTTGCCTTTTACGCTGCCAACACAATCGGTATATGCTTTAGAATATACTGTTGACCAAAGCTTGGAAAATGAAAAAATATTTAACCTTCGAAGAGAAAAATTAATATCCGCTATGTCATCTATCGGAATCGAGTGTATTAATTCTAATCCGGCGAATTCAATAATTGCATTTAAACATCCTAGAATGGGATACAAAAAATTACATGATTTTCTATTGAGTCGCAAGATTGTTATTTACTCGGGTGTTGATGGCGTAGACCGTAGCTTCAGAGTCGCGACAATGAGCGTGGATTTTGATATCAAATTTAAAAAAATAGTTAAAGCCTTTAAGGACACAGTATAAGATGATACGTATATACACTGATATGGCAGCAGATTTATTCCACTTGGGTCACTTAAATCTGATTAAGAGGGCGCGCGAACAAGGAGACTATTTGATTGTTGGTGTCCACTCAGATGCTGATATTGCTAGTTATAAAAGAGTACCTATCATCAATGAGTCACAGAGATATGAATTGGTCCGCGCTTGTAGATATGTCGATGAAGTAATAGAGGCAGCACCTCTTATCATGACCGAACAGTTCTTAGGGGAGAACAAAATTGACTATGTTGTTAGGGGCGATGATATCACGCCCGAACTCCTAAGACAGCAGGCAGTACCAATAAAAATGGGTATTATGAAATATGTACCTAGAACTAAGCATGTCTCTACGACCGCTATCATTGAGAGAATAAAAGAGGATTATGAATAATATTGAGATTAGCAGTATGTCACATTCGGAGTGGATTAGATATAAAAAGAAGAACAAAGATGCGCTCTTGAATTCGTTTCCAAATTACAATTTCAACGCAAGAATGGAAATAATGGCAAATTTTAAAAAAATATTATCAGAGGAAGGTGTAGATTTGTTTCTTTCCGGCGGCACTCTATTGGGTTATCTAAGAGAAGGCGACTTCATCCAGTGGGATCCCGATGTAGATATGGACGTCTTTGCAGAACAATTGATACCTAAATTTGATACTATAAAAAACAAATTAACTCACTTAGGATATATCACTAGGGGGATTAGAGAGTACCCCAATATGAAGATTAATGCTTATCATTCTGGTGAAAAAGTCGGCATCGCTGCCCTTTATTTAAATCCGGTCAAAAAAATACGCTATAGGTATAGGTACAAATGGCCAGCCAGTTTATACGAGAGAGGTCAAAATATAATTTTTAAAAATATGAATTTCCAGGCTCCTGATGTACTGGGATATGTAGAACATACATATGGTAAAGATTGGAATACTCCGTCGAAAGAAAATTACTTTAACAGGAGTCTGTATATATGAAACAAAATGAAATAATAAGTCTTTTATCAACTGAGGAATGGCGAAAAGTGAGGCACAATTATCATGTACCCAACAAAGGTATGGATAGGGAAGCAGCATCGTTAGCACTTTTAGAGGTTGATGATATCTTTAGAGAATTGGGAATAAAATATTTTTTGTCTTGCGGTACCGCTTTAGGGTTTTATCGCGATGGGGATTTTATCTCATGGGATGATGAAATTGATATTGAGATTTTTTCTGAGGTTTATGTACCACGTTTTGAAGAAATTAAGGAGACGTTTATTAGTCATGGATTCATCACCCGCGCCACATTCAGGGGAAAAACTAGCAAAATGGCATTTTTTAAACACGGCATCAAAATTGCAACTAGTGCTCTTTATGATAATGGCATGGGATATCGATGTGACTTACAACAGAAATTCCCTAATAAATATTATAACAATGGCGAGAAATTTAATTTCAGGGGCAGAGATTTTATTCTTCCTGGTCCCGCAGAAGAATATTTGACATTTTATTATGGCGACTGGAAAACACCGATTAAGTCTTATAATCCAAATGAATACCTTAACAAAAATAATAACTGGAGAAAATAATATGGCAATAACAAAAGATAAAATATCAGTTGTAGCAAGTTCATTCGGAACTTGCTGTGATCCTTATGTCGGATCATTAAAAAATAGTGTAAAGGCTATTTATCCAGAAATGAAAATCAATGTTGTTGGAAAAGACACTCCAACAGATGAAGATAGAATTAATAAGCTTAGAGATGAAATAGGATTTGTTAGAATTTCACCTGGGAGTTTAAAAATTATTTGCTGGAATCAGGGTTTTAAAGAAGCAGATAGTGAATGGGTTTTGTTTATGGATAACGATACTGCTTTGTTGAAAAATATTGATAGCTTTATAAAAATGGCGGAGGAGAACGCCGCAGACTTTATTTTTACTTGGAGGCATAGTCTTCCACAGTGGATTAACAGTGGAGTTATGCTTGTCAGGAGAAATGAAAAAGCTCTTAAATTTTTTGAAGATTATGAATCTAATATGATTGCTGATATAAAAAGGAATCAAAATGACCAGTATACTTTTATAAATTTAATAAATAGAGACTCTAAATTTGTTAATAGTGTGTTGTCCTCTTCTAGGGATGACTATTTCAAATTTGATGAAAGAGGTATAAGATTTTTGGCAATACATTGTGATTATCTGAACAGATCAAATCCAAAATCTGATTGGTTTGATGGAACGTGTATACAGCACTTCAAGGGAGTGCAAAATACAATCATTACAAAGACTGAAAAGGAAAATAGATATCACAATTTTATCAACAATGGAATATACATGCTTACAGATTCACAACGAAAAAATTTAAATCATAGAATAAATTTATGGAAGAAATTTGCTAATGAAAAATACTCAAAAGATGTTATTGATTTAGAAGAATTTATAAAAAAACAAAATGGGGTGAACGATGGGTAAAAAGAATATAGCATACCCACAAAAAACCTATAGACATATACAGATAGGTGACAGGGTTTATATGGGGAAAGATGGCGACAAAAATAGAACACCTAATTATATTATTGATATGTTTGGTGGTGATTATTTTAATAATAAAAGTGTTTTAGATTTGGGTACCGCCGCCGGCGCAATTTTGTTTAATATACAAGATAAAATATTAAAAGGTACCGCGGTTGATATCGATGATAAAAAATTAAATATTGGAATCGATATTGCTGAAAAAAATAATATCGATAATATAAATTTTATATTATCTAAACTTGAACCATTTTTAAGTGAAACGAAAGAATCATATGATTGTATATTCTTATTAAATATTTTACATCACGTACAGACTCCTTACAAGATATTGGACTTAGTAGCAGAACTATCGAATGATATGATCTGCATAGAAGCTCCATTATTTGGATTCTATGACGCCTACGAGAGAGATATAGGTAAGGAAGTTAAGTTTGAAGGAAATCTAAACCTACAGGATATAATCTCCTTTCTTCGGGAGAGAAATTATGACTTGTTAATTAAACAGGCTAGTGATAATCAAGAAAGCTTTATGGGCCCAGAGAGATATGTTTGCATTTTTCAAAAAAGAAAAATATTTTTTAGTGATTTAGAATCGGTTCGAAATCTTAAGAGGGGGATTGTAATTGGTCCCGGCGCTTCTGGGAAAACGAGGCTCTTGCATGATTTTTATAATATACCAGTAGAATACAAGGGGGAGAATATCATTAAAAACAAGGTTTTTGATGGTGAGGGGAGATCGCTAAAATATGGGAAAAATATAACAACGTTTACAGATGACTATCCTGTGATATATATTGCTCCGAATTACAAATCGCTTAGTGGGTTTAAGCCGAACATTAATGAGTGGGTAAGGATACTGCGGGATAAAGATGCAACTGCGATTATATGCTACGTAAAGCCGTATATTCATCGAGAGAGACTTTTGAATCGAGTAAAGAATAAGAGAGGGAACTCAATAAATCAACATTTAGACAATTATCCTTTTTCATATCAGAATCTTTTTTATGCACTGGAACAAGAGAATATTAATTATTGTGTGATAGATTCTAGTGGGGGTAGTGATGTTATATAGAAAAGAAGTTGATGATTTTAAATGGATTCTAGACATTAATGATGGCGGTATTGGAAGCACTCTGTATTATTCGCACACTGATGGCAAAGGTTTTTCTTTTTCACGAGAGTGCGCCTTTATGGCTATCATGAATAAGACGGTCAAGCCTGGTATGACATGTTTAGATCTGGGCGCCAATATAGGCTACGCTACAATGATCATGCTCAGGAATAGTGGGTTTTCTGGCTTTGTTTACGCCATTGAGCCTGACGCCCATAATTTGAAATTTTTAAAAACAAATATTAAAAAAAATGGATATCTAACACCAGATCGTTGCGAGCTTAATAAGTGTTTAATATCCGACCATGATGGGGAATCATCTTTTTGGATTGCACGACAGCCAAACTTAAACAGTATTAATAAAACCAAACACAGTGTGAGGGAAGAGACAGTTGAATGCTTCACACTAGAAACATTTTTTCAAAATAGAAGATACCCCAATTTCATAAAAATGGATATTGAGGGTCACGAGGTGTCAGTCTTTAACGGAGGGTATGAATATTTTAAAAAAAATATGGGGGAAACTCACATACTTTTGGAAATCCACCCGTCAGAATATTCAGAAAACAATGATTTTGAAAATATTTTGAGAAAATATTTTGATATCGGTTTTAGGTGTAGCTACATTGTTGCAACGCCCAGACCACAACCTGAACTCTTTGCAAAACTGGGGTATAAACCAACCCATATCGTCCAGACAGATGGATTCAATCGTGGCATTTATGAAAATATTAAAAACGAAGATGCTATAGCTATAACCTGTAGAGAAAACTTAGAGCCATGGCTCAACGGGTATACTAAAAAAATAGCCAGAAGTATGATGATATCGCGGGAGAAACAATGAGTGTGTTGCAAGTAAAGCTTAAAGATAATAGCCTCGTTGACGTGATTATAAACTCAGGCGATATTGTTATTGATTGTGGTGCAAATATCGGCGATATTACAAATTTATTTATAAATCATGGAGCAATAGTGTTAGCTTATGAGCCGAATGATAGAGCTTTTGATGTATTGTCTAATCGATTTAAGAATAATCGCAATGTAAGGTGTTTTAAAGCGGCAGTTTCTTCTAGTGACGGAGTTTCAAAGTTATATATGCACCAGAAATCACCAGAAGATCCTTTAAAATATTCTACTGGGAGTTCCTTGGTGAGTGAGAAGAGCAACGTTAACATTGATGATTATGTAGAAGTCAAAACGATTGATCTCAATCGAATAATTCAGAAAATTAAGAATAAATTTAAAAAGAATATACAGGTCTTAAAAATAGATATCGAGGGTGCTGAGTGTGATCTCCTAGAGCATTTATTGGATAATGGGGCTTTGCATGATATCCCCTATGTCTTTGTTGAGACCCACGAGAAAAAGATTCCATCCTTGAGGCCGGCCACAGAAGAGATTAAGCGCCGCGTTCAAGAGGAGAACTTAAAAAATATTAACTTCAAATGGATATAAATTGTGACTATATGGCTATTAGATGTTTAGTAACAGGATATAGAGGATATATTGGATCTCGTGTTTACAAAGCCTTGAAGAAGATGGGTTGCGTTGTTCGAGGTATTGATTTAAAAGATGGGCTGGATATAATTCATGACTTAAATCACAAAAGATATAAGTGCTTCAGACCAGAGTACATTTTTCACCTTGCGGCGATTCCACGAGTTCCATATAGCATGGAATTTCCCGAGGAGGTCTTAGAGAACAACGTTCTTTCCACAATTCGAATTCTGGAATACGCCAGAAAGAATGGTGCCAAGAGGGTGATTTACTCTAGTTCTTCATCTGTAGTTGGCAATGGAGATGGGCCAACCAGCCCATATGGCGCATCAAAATTAATACCAGAGATTTTATGTAAAAACTATTCTGATGTTTATGGCTTAGATACAGTATCTCTTCGTTACTTTAATGTATACTCAGAGGATCAGGAGGTCGATGGTCCATATGCAACGGCAATTGCTAATTTTATGGATTACATTCGAAAGGGGAAAGATCCATATATTACTGGCGCCGGAGATCAGCGCCGAGATATGATTCATGTTTCTGATGTTGTATCTGCTAATATTTTCTGTATGAATTACAAGGGCAATTTCAAAGGTCGCCACTATGATACAGCAACTGGTAGTAATATATCTCTAAATGAGGTAGCGTCGATTGTTAATAAATATTTTCCAAATGTGACGTTCTCGCGCATATCAGAGAGGAGTGGAGACGTAAGGGAGACCAGAGCAGATATTGCTCCTCTAGAGTCGTTGGGATGGAAAACAAAAATAAATATTGAACAGGGGATAAACTCTTGTTTTCAAAAATTAAAGGAGAGAGAATGAAATTATCAGATCAAGCACTGGGAGCAGTTATGCTAGCATTACAGAAAGCAATACTGGAGCGCTCAGATGTAACCCGCACCCTTAAAGGATTTGAATTAGAAATTGATGAGAATAGTGAGATAGTTGTAACTAACCCTCCTAAAGTTAAATTTGACATTGATGAAGGGGAACAATATAATTAACCCATGCCCAGATATACATACCAATGTCAAAAATGCGATTTTGTTCACCAAAAACGCCATTCGATGTCTGATATACATCAATGTTGCCCCAACTGCCTTGAAGACGGTAATTTGCTGAAAATTCCTCCTGTAGCGTCTATTTTTACCAAATCTGAACAACAGTCAAGACTTACTAGAACAGGGGATCTCGTGAGAGAATTCATTGAGGATGCAAAGGGGGAACTACAAGAAGAACGTCAAAATTTGAGAAAACAGGAGTATAAACCGGAATGACTATTTTTATAATCAGTTTATTGTTAATTCTATCATCGGCAATAAATATATTATTGGTGTGGTACATAAGAGGCACTATTGATAAACTAGTGTTTGTTTCTAAAAACATAGGCCACTTGATGGACGTTGTTTTGGATTTTAAACAACATCTTACAGCGTTATCTGAGATGGAACTGTTTTATGGCGATGAAACAATTATGGCGATGTTAGAGCATTCAAGATTTTTAGTAGATGAGATAGATAAATTTGAAGAAATATTTTCTTTAACCGAGGAGGACTTAGAGACCTCAGAGGAGTTAATAGATGACAGAGAAGAAGAGGAAGACTCGGCGCCGACGGAGCAAGAAGAAGCAGTACTTCACTCAAGTGCATGAAGATGCAATAGTAGCATATGCTAATACAGAAGATGCCGATATTCGAAGTGATTTATATATTAAATTTATTGGGCCTGTGTTTAGCGAAATGGTTGATAAAATCGTATATACTTACAAATTTACAACACTTCCGAATATCGACTGTCTTCGGGAAGATTGTAAAATCTGGTTAACAACAATATTGGACAAATATGATCCGAACAAGGGATCAAAGGCATTTTCCTATTTCAGTGTAATTACAAAAAATTGGTTTATTCACGAGGTTAAGAAAACTTCTAAAAGAAACAAGAGAGAGGTGCTTTATGAAGACTATTTCATGGAGGAACCTGCATCAGATAATATGGTTGTATATAATGAATATGACACATGGCGCGAAGAAGCAGAATTCTGGCATTACCTATGGACGGAGATCGAAACTTGGGATACTGGCTCTTTAAAGGAGAATGAAAAGAAAGTACTTGAGGCTGTTAAAATACTTCTTAAAAGCTGTGACGAAATAGAAATTTTCAATAAAAAGGCTATTTATCTATACTTGCGAGAACTTACAGGACTTAACACAAAACAGATTGTCAATAACCTTAACAAGCTCCGCGCACGATATAGGGAATTTAAAAAGAAATGGGATACGGGAAAGATTTAAAAAGCACTGAAGAATTTATAAAAGAGGCCGTAGAAAATATCCATGAAGATCGCTCGTTAACAAAAACATTGTTGGTCGATCTTTTGGCCTATATAAAGAAATCAGATGAAAACCATAGAGGCGTCGGCCTGATCGCAGCAAAATATGTAGAGACACTGCAGCGTTCAAATGAACAGTTGGTTAAATTAGCTTCCTTGTTGCAGAAGAAAAAAGATGCTTCAAATGAGTTGACCAACGAGGATCGCGATGAACTATTTGAGATAATTCAAGGCGGAGAATAATGTCGGTTTTAGATACCTTCTTAAACTGGTTCGATGCTCCGAAATACGGGCCGCGAGATGATGTTAATACAGATTTTGTAAAATCTGCAAAAAAAACCAATGAAAAGGCATTTCAAAATGATGCCACTGATAAACAGGGTACTTTTTGCGGCATCGTTCTTCGTGTTGAAGCTAGTACTAGTGGAGAGGGAGAATACGAACCTGGCTCAATGCCTCTTAAGAAATATCGCGCTAAAACAGGGACTCCTCCCAAATTGGTTGCGATAAAAGTTCGTATCCCAGAGCTTCACACCATGCTACCAGTGCCATCCATTCCCTCTGGAGGACCAGCCACTGATTGCACTGGGAAAAGAAATAGAAATATTTTAAAAAGATGTCACCACCCTATTATTGATTTGTATCCTACCTTTTATGCAATCAATCCGGGGGTCCCAACTCCAGCACCCGGTGATATTGTTAGGGTTAAATATGGTGATTTAAATAATTTTAAAGATCCGGTTTATTTATCGCCGGAGACAGGGAACCTAAGGATGGCCATTGGTGATGGAACTTCTGTATCTGCGTATGGCGCAGTCAAGACCGTTTCGGGAAATTGGAAGAATTTTCAGGGCGCAGTCCTCCCTGAAGGGTTTACAGGATGGAACCGAACATATCAGAGAGCTACAAGCGATGTGGTGTGGTTAGTTATGCATGAAACTGGCGGCCCAATGCATGCTGGGAAGAGTATTAATTATGTCAATAACAGTAAATCGGGTTTTTTGCACCATTATGTTGGATGGGATGGAAAACTGTGGAATTTAGCTAGTTATGACCAATGGGGCGTTCACGCAGGGAGTTTATACAACCCTAGATCTGTTGGCTTCGAAGTCGTTAATCCATTCCAAGCAAGAGCTTTACAAGGGTGGCATAGGAAAACATATCAAAGCGTAGAGAAGGTTCCGGTACGAATTTATAATTTTTCACATTGGATTTCTAGAACATATCCGGTACCTCCGCTAGCTTCTTATGAATCAGCGTGGACGATTGTTAGACAAGTCACTGGTCAGACTTCTACACCGATGAGGTGGGTGGGTCTTAATGGTACAGACTATACTATTAAGGGAGATTGGTCCCGGTCAAATCCACCCCCGCCAGGCCTATTGGCGCACTCTCACATATCGCCTTCTCGCAGAGCAGATGGTACTACGCAAATGACATATACTTATTTTAGATCAAGGGGTCTTCCACCACGCGCCGCTTATGAAAAAATGATAGAACGCTGCCAGAGAGTTAGTAATGGCATAGTTGATTGGTCTTAGATTTATGGGGATATCACGAAATGGTAAGTGATAAATCATTTTTAGAATCGCACATAACGCATGATGCGCCGTCTAAATATGGCCCGCGACATACGCGAGGCAAGAAATATACTTCCTCAGTTAAAGAACTAGCGGAAGCTCAATACACAAAGGATACAACAAAAAAAAGAAAGTTCTATGTTGGGATGGTTTTAAGGGTGGAAACTAATACTGTTGGTGATTCTTCATGGCCCTTTGAGCCAGGATCACTGATGACTAAAAAATATCGTGGTGAGACAGCCCCGCAATTAGTTGCGATTAAAGTTCGGATACCGGAGATCCATGCCATGCTTCCTGTCCCAAACCAATTGGGGTCAGAGCCATGTAGCGATAAAGACACAGTAAAGAAATGTCATCACCCGATAATAGACCTATATCCAACTTTTTATGCGGAAACCAGTGATCTCCCAACCCCAGATCCCGGAGAACTTGTACGTGTAACATTCCGAAATTTTAATGCCGGCACCGATCCCATATATATAAGCTCCGAAACTAAGTACTTTGCTCCAACGGTTGCAACTACCGGTGGCGCAAGAAGCTATGGGGTTGGCCGCGGAGGCGGAGGCGGAGGAATACCGGGCGGCGGAGCCAATATTCCGGCTGCGACATGTGGTAGTTATCCACGTGTTCCGGTAGTTGTAAGAAACGCCCAAATGAGAGATCAATTTTATGGTGCACCATGTAAAGGTAAAAGGGCAAACGTGAATTTTAGGAATAGAAAAATACCGGTTAATCCCGCTGCTGCTGCTGCTTTTGAGATGGTGGAAGCAGATATAGCCATGTGCCAAGAAGCTCAGAATTATAAATTCTATCAAGGCCTTCCGGGACCCGGAACGTATGCCTGCAGGTGCATGAGACATCAAGGTACGTTTCCTAATGATTGCAAGATAGGTATTAGTAATCATGCATGGGGAACAGCAATTGACATTAATCCTGCACAAAACCCCGCAAAACAAGGTGTATTAATTTATGATCTTCCGGAGTGTGTGATAGCAGCATTTAAGAGGTATGGATTTAGTTGGGGCGGCGACTGGAAGGGGTATGTTGATTCTATGCATTTTGAGTTTAAGGGCGATCCATCGGTTGCTGAATCCGCCCGCTCGTCGAAACAATCTTATGATGGTAACCCTTATTGTAAGGGCCGCCCTGGGCCCCCAAAGCGTGAATCTGGTACATCCACACCATCATCTGGTGCAAAATTTGTTCCACGCGGCCGCTGTGCTACGAGTCCAATATTTAATTTTTCGCAGCCTAGATTCATCGGCCGCGGAGAAACTCAGCCATATGGATGGAAAAAAACAGGCGAATTCATGAGAGTAAAGACCCATCCTGACCCTTGCGCAAAATTATTTATTTCCACTGTTTCAAAAAAAGCACAGGCCGGCTTCCATCTTCGCAATATGGTTCGAAGGAGATTACAGAGCGATGTTGGACAGGAACATGGATGGATAGAGGTAGAGGTCTCTGGAATACATATGGCCGCGACAATAACCACTCATACAACCTCTGGGAAAACGGGCAAAAGAATTGCTCCCACCCCAGGTTTAGAATTATATTGGAAGAAAAGCAATGAAATAACATATAA
>CEUI01024456.1_pt1 | contig 21325 bp, 16 predicted proteins | sample 531411 | NCBI WGS metagenome assembly CEUI01 (sample SAMEA2622841, study PRJEB7988) | marine metagenome | isolation source: saline water (ENVO:00002010), including
CTAGACTTTGCTGAACTAGTAGATAGATACAACCCAAGAGAGGGAGACTTTTGGTATCTAGACCCACCATATTTCGTTGCCCATGAAAAGGGTAATAAGTATTATCAACATAATTTCAATGCTGATGACCATTTAAGATTGAAAGAAAAAGTAGATAAGATACACGAAAGCGGTGGAAAATTCATGATTAGTTATGACCATGAAGAAAGAGTTGCAGAACTATATAAGGATTATGATGTAAGAACTATAGACCTTAAATATGCAGGTGCAACAGATGAAGCAAAGAAAAAGGAACGTAAGGAATACTTAATAATAAATTATGAACCAGCAAATCAAGTTGGTTTATTTGAACAATAGGAGCTAAAATGGCAAAAGAAGTGAAGAAAATGCCGTCTGCATCTGAAGCTGAAGAAGCTTTATTAGGTTGTATATTGGAAGGCGGTGAGAGAGAGCAAGAGATTGCTATGGCTTGGATAAGAGATAATAATGCTTTCTATACTACAGAAAATCAAGATATATGGAAGGCTATGTCTGAATTATATAAAGATGGCGTAGATATAGACTTTGTTACTCTATCTGAAAAGATGAAAGATATGACAGGTGATAGTAAAGCATACTATATAAGTGGGTTACCAGAAGCGTTTATATCTCTTGCAAATGTAGAAAACTATGCTAAAATAGTATGGGAAAGATACATACAAAGAGAGACTGCTAAGTCAGCTCAAGCTTTACTTGATGCTAGTTATGAAGACTACAAAGAAGTAGGTAGTATTCTAGAAAAACATAGCAAGTTAATCGAGGAATTAAGACATGTTCAACCCTCTAAAATAAGAGACATTGAAGTGTTGGTTGAAGAGATGAAAGCGACTGTAGAAGAAGATACAAATCTGATACCATTTAATCTCGGACATCTTGATACATTTGCAGGTGGAATGACTAGAAAGGAATTAACTGTATTAGGCGGTAGACCCGGTCATGGTAAAACAACTCTAGTAATTAATATTGTAAAAGGATTGATTGAACAAGGATACAGAGTAATGCTATTCAATCGAGAAATGAGCAATACAGAGATGTTAAAGAAGATGGCAGTAATGGAATCAAGTTCTCTTAAATACGGAGATATAAGAAGAAATGACCTTAATGAAAATAGTAAGGTTGAATTTGAATCTGTATCAGATAGATTGAAAGGTAACTATAAAGAGTTTCTTATGTATGACAATGTAAGAAGCCTTGATGATTGCCTAAGAGAAATTGCTAAACATAAACCAGATGTAGTCATTGATGATTATATACAGTTGATACAAGTAGATGGCATTAAAGAAGGAAGAAGATTTGAGATTGAAAAGATAATGCAAGAGTATAAATGGATATGTAAGCAAGAGAATTGTTCTGCTATATTAGTATCTCAATTAAATAGAGAGATTGAAAAGAGACTAGACCCTAGACCTCGCATGAGTGATTATGCAGAGTCAGGTGTAATAGAACAAACTGCTGAGTCTGCTATGTTCGTATTCTATGGACATAACTTTGATAGCGATAAGTTTAATCCATACAAAAGTGAGATTATAGTCGCTAAAAGTAGATACGGAAAGATAGGTACTCACATGGTTGGGTTCAATGGTGGAAGATGTAAGTTCTATATGAACTCTACAATGGCGGAGAAAGATAATATTGCATAGAAGTTGCTACGGGTGTTTCTACGAGGTTTCTCGTAAATGCTATTGGTTCCTCTTAACTGGTAATGAAGAGACACCCAAAGCAATCCCTTCTGATGTAATAGACAAAGGCTGCAATAAGTACAAATGTACACCATATGAGAGTACACCTATACTTGAATATATAATAAAAGTATTTGATGGTGAGGTAATTAGCAGTAAATATGAGAGACCTACATATAAAAGAAAATATGTAAAAAGTCCTCATAAATACTCATATAGGAAGGATGCTCAATGACAATAATAGGAATAGACCCAGGCCAAGGTGGAGCAATAGCTTGTTGGAGAAAGGGAATAACATCATATAAATGTCCACAAAACGTGGAAACAATGGCTGAAATAGTTGAATCATTTCTTGGTCATAGTGAGGATGTGTATGCATATTTAGAAAAAGTACACGCTATGCCACATGACGGAAGGAGTTCAATATTTAAATTTGGCACTAATTATGGAAAATGGATAGGTATTCTGGGAGCATACCAAATAGAGACAACCTTCGTTACTCCACAAAAGTGGATGAAGTATTGGCAAGAGAAACTTGGTATTAAATTACCTAAAGATAAACCCAGCAGAAAAAGACAACTAAAAGAAATAGCCTCACATTATACAGATAAAAAAGTTACACTATACAATGCAGATGCTATATTAATAACAATGTACGGACTGTACGACAAAAGGGAGAATGAAAATGAACGCATTTAAAGCATTAGAATCAGCTTTAGAAGTAAATTTAGCAGCTTTAAAACTAATAAACGAAAGTAACAACGAAGATAAGTTTATATTAATGGTTAAAGTTCTTAAGGAACTAGAATTTTTATGTAAGGAAACTTTACCATACTTTGAAGAAAGGATTGGAATTGGAAATTAGCATAAGCTCCTTATATTAACATGCTAGAGGAAGGTATTTGAGCTATAAGCTGGGTTCTCCAACTTACTTTCAATTGCCCAGCTTTCCTTCCTCAAGTTTTCTAAGGCTTCTTTCCACTGCAGTCGGTAATACTCTTTTACGAATTTTCTTAGCAGTTTTTTGAATTTCTTTAGCTTCTTTAGTAGGATATAATCCAAGTTCTTGTTGAACAGCCCAACCTAAATTACCTTTAGCAATTTGAGGGTAATGTCTTTCAATAGCTCTTCCAAGAAAACTATTCATAAGCCTTAATTTTTTTGAAAGGTCTGTACTATGAGTATTTAAATCATATTCTTGCATACCTAGCATAAGAGTTAATGCTGAATCATCATCTAAGTTTACAAATTCTAAATATTCACCAACATCCATCATCTTAGCAATATCAATTACATCAGAAACAAGTGGGCCACCAAAAGTTGCAAGAACAGGGCCTTTACCATAAAAAGCCTTTTGCATCTCCTCTTCATCACCTCCAAATACTGTTGCAAATTGTTGTATTCTTTGAGCAGTGTCATGTTCTACTAAATTACCAAACTCTAAACCAGTCATAGCTGAAGCAACTACTGGAGCTAGAAAGTATATCATTGACATTCTAGCTGCTTTTTCTAAACCCCTAGCATCCCCTCCAAATGGTAGTATCTCACCAGATAAAATATCATCTTTAGCTTCTCTTAATATTTTTATGTTCCTTTCTAAGAACTCCATGCTATAATGTTGAAATTGAAATAGAAATCTTCCTACGTTTCCTCTAAATGCTTTAGACTTTGCATAATCAGCATAATCAAAATGATTTAAAACAACCATATTCTTTGCATAATTAGATGATATTTTCATAACAGAAGCTCTTAAAGCATCGTCTGAATATTTATCGCCTAATCTATTTTTTAATACTTGAGCGTATTGAGGATTGTCATTTAACCATTTATGCATCTGAGCAAATGCAATTTTAAATGTATGTTTTCTATTTGAATTTTCAGCTGCTCTATGAAGAGTCGAGCTTTTAGCCGCTAGAACAGATGTCCAATCAGCAAACTTATCCAAAGCTCCTTTCTTTTGAAACTCATACTTTCCTTTAGATTCATTCCAACTTCTAGCAGTGAATAAAGAAGATTCTCCAATCACTCCACTTTCTAATAACTCTGGTGAAATTTCATCAAATAATAAACCAGCGTCTTTTAATATTCCCTCAATATATGTTTCTTGATTAACATCCTTACCCTTTCTTTTGAAAGATAAATTTTGAAGTTCCTCATTCATAGTTTTAATTTGAAGAGGCCCCCACTCAACATAATCTAAAAATCTTTGAGTAGCATTTCTAGCAGCTGACCTAGGATTAATACCAATCTTAGACACAAATTCCAATCCAAGCATAGTTCTCATAAGAGACCTCATCTTAGGACTGACATTAGATGTTCCATTAGCCGCATAATGTAAATCTGTTACAAAATCTACTATATTAGATGCATATCCTTTAGTATGTCCAGTTGTTTTATATATGTTCTCAACGGAACTTAAAGCATTTATAAAATGAGCATCTACATGAGACGCATAATTAAATCTATTAATATCTTTTATATAGTTACTTACAACACTTAAAAAATGCTTACTATAATTTAAATCAACATCCTGAGCCTTTGGCCTTGCATGATTAGTTATATAAAGATTTAAATCATTAACAGCTTGGTCTATTGTTTTAGTTTTCTTTCTTAAGTATGGATTAACAGATGTTTGAAGATTGTCTAAGTGTGGCATTAAGTTGTGTAAAAAATCAGCACTTAGGTCTCTTACATAATGAGGAAAAAATCCTTGTCCTTCGTATTTAGGCATTAATTTTTCTTCTAAAGACTTTTTAACTAATTTAAGTTTTTTACTTCCTTCTATATCTCCATTTATTTCCATCCTATCTACAATAGAATCTATCCTCTTACCAACTCCCAATCTTAAACTGCTAAATAATCCAGACATCATATTATCGTATTCAACAATAGCTTTGTACATATTAGGTCTTTCTTTTAATGGCGTTCCATCGATATCCTTTAGTACATTTGCAATTTCAGTATCAGTTAATCTAATAGTGGCTTTGCCTTCATTTACTTTTTCTATTAGTTTTTTAGACTTACTATTCCCATTTTTAGCTCTAGCTAACTCTACATCATATTTTGCTTTAACAGCTAGAGGCATTTGCTTTTCTATTATCTCTAAGAAATCACCAAAAGATTTAAGCTCACCTTTTTTTAATATTTTATTTATCTGCGATTGGACTCTTGAATGCGATGCGTCATCATTCTCGACAATAGACTTAGCTAGTAAATCATCAAGTTTTTTTAACTCTCTTTGAGCCATATGATAACTAAATCTTCCACGAAGACCTTGAACTCCAGCGTCTTCTCTTAAAAAATTAACAACAGACTTGAATCTATTTCTATCTCTTAATTCATTTTTTCTAAAGAAAAAACTAGATTGTTGCATATCCTTTAAATAAGAACCAATAACAGGGTCTCTCCTTCCATAATGGGAAGTTTGCCAGAAATAAGTTCCAAAATCAGTTCCAAGTTTGCCAGACTCTATCCTGTCATTTAACGTATTTAGAGTGTTTTTAAATCCTCTAAGTCTACCTTTCGTTAAAACCTCTTTGTTTATATCGTATTTCAAATGCTCCATATTCATCAAGAAGTCTCTTTCAGCCAATCTAAAAGCAGCCGCTAGTGGATTTTTTAAATTTTTATTTGTTCTTGGGTCTTTAGACCATGCTTCAACTGTGCTTAACAATTCTTTATAATGAGGATTTAATAAATTACATTCTGTTGCCATTTCCTACCCGCACTTAGTTGTTATCTCAACAAGTTCTTCTTTCATTCTCCTAAAAGTTTCATCCTCGCTTTCATTAACTTTAATATTTCTATTTACATTCTCAATAAGTTTAGACCTTCCAGCTACTTCATTTAGTTTAAACATATGAGAAACAACAGGTTCTAATGATAAATTCTTGAAAAAATTACTACCACCCATTAAAGCATATATTGGATTATTTTTTAGTTTTCTATGAATTTCTGTACCAGAAACTTCTCCAGCTTCACCAATACCTTTAGTTAAAACTTCTTGAGCAATGTTTTTAACATCTACATCCATAGCTCTTCTAGCTTCCATGTATTGAATAGGATTTATTATCTCATTGCCCATCATAATATTTTCAAGCTCTGTCATTCTTTCTATATATGTATCAAATTCACCTTCTTTCCCAGCTGCTTTCATAAGTTGCCTATAGAATTCAAAATTATGGTCATTTAACATTCTCATTCCAGAATCAATTCTTTCATTTGTTTTATTCCATTCTATAGTTCCAAAATCACCAAACCTTGATTCAAAATCTTTGTGAAAATTTGGAAGTCTTATTGCAGCGTAAGTTGCTTTTTTAGTTGCTACATCTCCAAATATATATTCTTCTCCAATATTTTCAGATATTAAACTTCTCATATTAAATTTATTATTCATAAATCTTTCAAAATGAGCTTGAGTCATTTGAATATAGGACAATGCCCTTTGAGCAACCTCAGCTTCATCGTGTGTAATAGGAACTTCAAATCCCATGTCGTCTTTCCTAATTCTTTTACCCTGAGCCATAGTTGTTAAAAACCTTAAACCAGCTCTATACCTACTTGAAGGGTCGTACATTTCAGTAGCTTGAAAAGGAACTGGCACAGGTTGACCATCTTTTACTCCAATCCTTCTTTTGTTTATTGAAGGCTCCATAAAAGCCCAAAGCCATTTAAACCCATGCTTAGTTACTTGTCTATGTATAAAATCTGTTTCAATTTCATTATATGTATTCATATCTGGAAATTGTTCTAAGAACTTTCTTTGTTCTGGACTTAATAATTGCCTTCCACCATATTTAATCATCTCAGATAAATTGGTTTGATTCCCATAGAAAAGTTTTCTCATTGACTTTATTTCTTTAAGAGACTCTAATGCTCTTCCATCCAATCCCCAGTTGTCACTTCCATTTATCAACGGCATCATTCTTTTTATATTATCGATAGTGTACCAATAAATAGCACCTTCTTTCATGTTTATATTATCAACATCAACAAATTCTATTTTTTCTAAGTCTTTAGACTTTCTACCTTTTAAATATTTTTTACTTAACCACCCTTGAAGTTCTGATTCTATAGATTGTATAATATTATTAATTTTATCTATGGATGATTGTTTTTTCTTCCAACCCATTTGCTGGTTTGCACTAATTTTAACAATCTTCTTTTTCAAGTCCTTTATAACGTCCATTTTTCTATTTATATCAAATGCAACAGTTTTGATATTGTCAATAAGTCTTTCTGATTGCTTAGAAGCTTCTCTAGGTGTCATATCCATATCTGATGTTAATTCATGATACCATTCATCTATGTATCTTCTCTCGCTTCCAGTTAGAGTTCTAAGTCTAGAATCAGCATCTCCAAATAAGTTTTTATCATATAAATGAGCTAGAACTCTTTCAATTTGAGAGCCTCTTTCACCAGCTGCTATTTGCCTAGCATTGTTATTAAAGGTCTCCATAAATATGGAAGTTCCTCCATGTATAAAATACTTATCTTTACCTTCCCCAACTGGCTTAGGTTTGAACATGTCTTTAAATTGAGCATCACTCCACCATTTATCTTTCCCAGACTCAGGTATCGTTCTATTTCTTAATTTATAATATAGACTTTTTGTCATGTCAGAATTAAACATATGAAAACCTTCAAAAGCATTCATAGCATCATCATAAGTTGCTTTTCTACCTTCTCCGCTTTTTTCATAAACAGTATCGCTAGCTCCTTGCAATATCTTACCATATTGGTTCATCATTTCAGTAACAATAGCTTTGTCAAGTCTGCTCATGTCGTCTATTTCGCTCCACTCACCATCTACTTTTGAAAGTTTCTTAAAAATTCTTATTCTATTGCCATTTGAATTACCATTCCTACTCATATTATTATTGAAACCTATCTCCTGTCCTTTCATTTCACCCGGTTCAATAGATTTATCAATAGCTGGAAATAAGAAATCACTTCTCCAAGTCCTAATGTTTCTAGCAATATCTTTATTTATTTGTCCATTTCCGTCAATAATATATTGAGTTTGTAATGCAGAATTTTGATGAAAATCTAAATTATCATAATCCATTACAAGTTTATGCTCTACTCCTTCCCTGTCTCTGTATTTATAAAGAATTTTATTATTTTCATATCTAGTACCCTCTAATGTTTTATCTACACCACCTAAGCTTCCTAAGTAATTAAGCATTCTAGGTACTTTTTGGACTAATCCAATACTTTTATTGAACAACTTTGAGTTTGCATCATATTCAGCAATCCAATTATGAGAATCAGTGGAGTTTAAATCAAAGCTATACTTATCTTTTCCCATTAGATTGGAAGGGTCTATTCCCTGAACCCAATACTGAGAAGTTCTTTGAATATGGTCATACATATTTCTTTTTTCAGCAAAAAAGTAATCAGCTTTATCTGCATCATAATCACCTTCAAAAACATTAACAACGTCTAAACTGTTAACCATCATTGACGTTCCATACTCCTTACCCATAAATCCTTTTAATCCCATTAATGCCATGTCGTTAGGTCTAGTTCTTGGGTTTCTCCTAACAATAATGCCAATTTGTAAATCTGGCATATTATTTCTTGCCCCTAAATATTGTATATACTCATGCCATTGACCAAGTGTATAGTCTAAAGAAATCATATTATCATACTCATTCTTCATACCTTCCTTTGCCGCTAATTCATTTATTAAGTCTCTTATTTCTTTTTTATTATAAACCTTGGAATTATTTACCAATCTAAATTCCATACCCTTTTGCATTAATCCAGAAAAACTCATATCAGCTTCGTATGCGGGAAGAGATACTTCACCCCTTGTTAGCATTTGTCCAGAGTTGGTAACAGTAGTTGGTCTAAGCCTAGTAATATTATTATCAAAACCAATAGGAGCCTGTACTAAAGAAGCCTGACCACCATATCTTTCAGATGAGCCAGGCATAAATTGATTGATAACAGCTCTTTTATTATTCATTAAGGGGTCTATATAGGAACTCATTATTTTATTTTTAACTAAGTTCTTACTATATGAAGCTGGATTAGCATCTGGAGTTAATGCACTGAAATAGTATATTCCATTTAATGTGTTTGTGGATTCTGTTCCTTGCATACCAATAAAAGCTTCATCACCAAGTTCATTGAGCATCCATTGCCTAGTTTGTATAGGTTCAGAAAGCTGACTAGCTGCATCTCTAAGTCTTTTTTGTAAAGGCTTTGCTATCTCATCTGCGAAATACCTATCATGTTCCTCTGGGGTCATATAATTTGTATCTGCGTGAGATTTTTTAGCAGTAGGTAGAGATTCTTTTCTTTCAATATTGTGTTGTTTCTCTGGTTTAAATCCAATGCTTTCAATGGAAAGTCTTCTAACTGCTCTGCTATCTGCTATATTATGACTCTTTAGTCCAGACCAGACCACATCATTAACAAGAGTTACATCCTTACCACCTTCTATGATTGGGTTGTATGCTTTAGCTCCACTTTGTGATAATAATATGTCAATTTTTCTTCCATTTCCAAAATGGTCTCTATTAAAAAAGTCATTTAATTCTGGAGAATGAACAAATAATGTCTTACCTAATAACAATGGTGAATTTGGGCCACCTGAGCTTATAACTGGCTTAATTGGGTTCATATTTTCTGGATGATACCCAATAAGCATTTGCATTTCTCTAAAGGCTTCTCTACTTACATAAGCAATACTATCAAAAGCACTAACATCCATATGAGCATCACCTAGTATATTTCTACTGTCCCATTGCTTATCAAGCCCTTTATTCTTCATGTATGTATCTACTTCTTTTAATACATCAGCCATCTGAACATCGTTCCAGAGAGCTACATCCCAAGTCCCTTTCTGAATTCTTTTTCTTAGTAATTCAAAATTCTGTTCATTTCCTAAACTTTTTTGAGAGTTAGCAACATCAAATATAAAATCCTTATCAAATCTTACAAATTTCTTTGTATTGAATAATTTCCCCCTAGCTAATATCTTATTCCAATTCCATCCAGAATCAGCGCTATTAAGAAGGTCAATAAATAAACCGTTACCATCAGAACCTGTCAGTTTATTTTCCAATGTAAGGAACCTAAGAATATCTTCATAATCAACTCCTCTCAATTTGACATCAGTGATTTCTCCATTTTCCATATCAGCTAATAACTTTTTCATTTTTGATACTACTGATTTATTTACTTTGCTATCTACTGTATCATATCTTTTAACAAATTCCCTGAAAGGCTCTACTAACTTTGAAGTTTGATTAATTGGAATTGCTATTGGAGGTAAATTGGGAAGAATCTGAACACGCATCATACCAAGACCAACGTCTTGAGTATCTACTTTTTCAACGGTTGATAAGTGAGAATCCATTAAATCTTTCATTCTCATAGAACGGTCTGCTACATATTTAGGTAGATTGTTTGAATCTCCTTCAAATATATTAATAATATGCCTTTCTATTCTTGTTCCGTCCTTTGAAAGAATATAAGCTGGAGCATTTGGGTCTATCTCCCACCAACTGTCTATACCAATATTTTCTAAAAGTTCGTGAAATCTAGTTTTTTGTTGAGTTTCACTGTCATATTCAAGTTTCCCATTATTAAACTTTATAAGATTTACTCTTTCTTGATTCCTTCTGCTTCCAATTATATATGTCAACTCTTGAACTAATTCACTTTCAACCTTATTTCTTCTGTTTGTTCTTATTTCAAACAAATTCACCCAATTTCTTCCATCATTAGCTTGAACATATATTTGGTCTTTCAATCTATTAACTGTATTTGTTATAGCCACAGAAACTGCATCATTTTCCTTAAACCAAAGGTCTAGACTTTCAGTTTGTTTTTCCATGCTTTCTTGGGATTGGTCGTTATTTCTATCTCCGATTCTATATTTTTTAAAAAATTCTTGAACGCTAATTAATGGAGTTGAATCAGCTTCGCCAGAATCTAAAGATTCTCTATCTCTAGCATTCTTTTTAAATGTTTCATGAACTCTTTCTGCATATTGAGGAGTGACTCCAAAAAATCCTATTTGCCTGCCAATTTTATGTTGAATTTCTTCATTAAATTTCTTTAAATCTATTTCCCAATCACGAGTTTCACCAGATAACTTCATTATTCCATGCTGAACAAGCCATCTTTGATATCTCATTTGAGCTTTTGTCCCTCCATCCGCTAAAAACACTTGTGATAAATTTTGAAATCTTCCTGAGTTTGGAATATTTGAAGACCCTACTAAATTTAAAAATTCAACAACTTTTACCCTAGCTGACGTTGGATGTTCAGCTGAATCTGTCATTGGCAAAGCATCTAGCATTTCCACAAGCATTTGATTATTGGTTACCCTAGCTCTATCTTTGTATTCACTTATAAGTCCTCCAGACCTATCAATAATATCCCTTACCCTAGCATTATATTCCGCTATATCTTGTTTGCTCATTCCAGTCGTAAGACCTTCATTAAAAGCAATATCTTCTTGTAATAGCCTTATTCTCCACCCAGCTGCATCTTTCCCAGTTACATCAACAGATGTTTTAGCCATTCCTAATTCAGAAAGCCTAACAATAGAGTCAACATCCTCTACGTTTAATTCTGTTTTTTCTATCTTATCTCTAATTGCAAAATCTACTATTTTTTTATGAAGCCACATTGGCATCGTAGATTCATTGTATCCCAACTCAGATAACTTATTTCTTAGTAAATCAACTTTAGCTGGGTCAATATTTACTTGTTTATTTTGTGTAAATTTATATCCACCAACCATTGATTGAATTGCTAAGATTCTACCTAAAAATCTTTTCCTATCAGCATTTAATTCTATTTCTTTATCAACATTTTCTAACTTAGCTCTTGGTTTTTCAAATTGTATTTGGTCAACGCTTTCAACTAATAATATTTCACCAGTTGCATCTCTAAATTCAGCAATTCCAGTTTCTTTAAATAATCTTTGTATTGTTTGTTTATCCTTAAACTCTGGCTTGAATATTTCAACAACTTTTTTACTAAATCTTATGTTATGATTTCTCATAAATAAGTACGCATATTCATGCATATTATTTGCAAATGAGAAACTAGAAGACCCTTCAGACTTGCTAGAGAACATATTGTTTATCATTCCCTCTTCATGCCTTATAGTTTCATATATCTTTTTTGCAGTATTTAAATCAGATACCTCAACAACACTATTTATTTTATCGTATTTTACTCTAGCTAATGCATTTGGCCCAGCCATTGTTATAACAGACCTTAAACTGTCGAAAGCATCTTCTAGGGATTGTAATTTTTCCCTACCATTCTCTCCTTTTATCCATTTACTATCTCCCTTTAAAACAGAATCTATTAATTCATTACTCATAGTAATCATTTCTGGAACTCTAAGTAAATCATCTTTGGTTGTTATTTCATATTCCCTTCCATCTTTAGTGAACTTAACGCCTTTTAAGGTATGCAATATATCTTCAAATTTAGATTCTAGGTTTTCAGTCATTTTTAAAGACTCTACATCTAACATTTTCACCCAAGACTCATTGCTTTTTAAATTAACAGCTGGATTAGATTCTTTAAAAGCATCAACAATTCTACGAGCTGAATCAACAGATATATTATCTAACCCTTTTGTATAAGCTCTTCTCCCATTTAAATATTGATAAATAATTTCAAAATCTGCATTTCTATTATTTGCTAGACCAACACTACTTTCTTTTTTCCCAAGTGATTTAGATACAACATTATAATCGTCAGATATTATACCTTCTTTTTCAGCTAAATCTAATACCTTTTTATATTTTCCATCTTGCCTATTAAAGAAATTTTCAAACTCACTTGGCTTTTCAGCTAAGCTTGGAACAGAGTTTAATTGACTTGGATTCATTCCAAGAGTATTTAAATTTGTTCTCAAAGCTTTCATTTGAGCATCATTTAAGTCGAACTTAGAAGGATTTGAATATCTCTGTACATAAGCCCCAATTAGAAAATGAGGCAATATATCATGAGCAAAATCAAATTCTTGGTCATGAGCATACATTTCATAAAAAGAATGTGTATTAAATAGCAAACCACCAGCAATCATCCTAGGCCAGACTTGCATTAAATTTTCAACTTCTTCCCTTCTAGCCCATTTCATCATTTGCCTTCCAAACCATTTTCTTTTCTGATTTAGAAATTCCATCATTACTTCTTCTGTATTATCTGGAAAGTGTCTTTCCCACTCTTTTAAAGTATATGAAGTTCCCGTCTCGCCTACAACTGTACTACCTCCAGAAGTAAGATTAACATTTTTACCTCTTACTTTAACAGTTGAAAATCCTTTTTTACCAGCTTCTCTAGTACCCAATACTGCTTCACCTCCATCGTCCAATAAATGACCATTTCTTTCTAAAGACTCACCTATAAATCTTGATGTTCTAGCTAATTGCGTTCTGTCCATTTTAGCATATGGATTTTTATTACTAAAAGCAGCCTTAACCCCAATTTTAAAATCTTGGAAGAATTTAGAAGCTTTACCAGAAGGATTTAATATACTCAATGTTGAGAAAGCCAACCCGTTTATACCTCCCCACATTAACCTTGTCCAGTCATATTTATGACCTTCGACTAACCCAGCTTGAACTCCTTCCATAGCACCATCAATAAAGGAGAACATAACAACATCATTCACTGTATGTCCTAGCCACCTAGCGTATCTCGTATCTCCATACATAGCTCTAGCTATACCTTTAAAATCTTGTAATGGCCTAGTTAATGCGCTACCAGAAAACATTTGTCTTACTGCGTTTGCTTGAGTTGTGCTTAAAGGAGCCCCTCTAACAGCTGCCATTGCAATATAATTATCCGCCCAATTAGTAACAGCTTCACCAAATTTCTCAGCTTGTAGAGTTTCATCAATTTGAGCTTTCTTAACTATATTACTATAATTCTTATTTAAATCTCTTACTGCTTTTCTAGATAACCCACCATCTAATCCAATCTTTTTCGTTTCTTTAAGAACTGTTTCTAGTCCACGATTTTGCAATTTAGTTGGAGCTAATCCAGTTTTTAAATAAGCAGAGGCTCCCTTTTGAAGAATTTTCGCACCAATTCTCATAGGAGCTCCAGTTACAAAACCTGCAAATCCCCCAAAAGCTCCAAGCCATTTTGCGAGTGGGTCTTCAAAGTCTAAATAATCTTCTTCATCTACTAGGGTTCCCGGTACCCCAAATGCAGCAGTATCAGCAAAACTCCATAATCCAGCTCCTAATGCATTTAATACCCCGCCATCAGCTTTAGAACCAGTAGCTGAAGGTTCATACCAATCTGGCAAAGCATCAGTACCAACTGATTCCCATAAACTTTCTTCTCTAGATAAATTGTCTTGTACAGGCGTAGGAGAAGATGGAGCAGAGGGAGAGGATGGTAAAGAAATATTATTCTTTCTTAATATATTATTTATAGTAGCTGTGTCAACCGCAGTACCTCTTCTCCGCAGCTCTTCTTGTAGCCTTAATGTAAGATTGTCTGCCAAAATAATTTAATTAGAGAAACTTAGTTCTTTCTCTTTCCAATGCTTGAATAGCTTCTTTAAGTTCAAAAACTTTATTAGTGTGTGATTTTGAATATGATTCTGCTTGCGGAGCACCGACCCAGTTTCTACCCCATGTATTAGCTAATCTATAAGCTTCAGCTTCATGAGCTGGAGAATCAACATTTGAATATCCAGACTTTTTACCAAGTTCCATATCTAAAGCTCTCATCTTTTGAAGAGCTTCTTTCCATTCTTTATCATTGCCCATTTCTCTATGGTATTTAAATATTTTATTTTGTTTATCTCTTTCTTCTTTTAAGTCTGTATGTTGAGATAATAACTCGTCTCTTTCCTCAATAGCTTCATTCATTAATAAACTTAATGAATCTTGCTCAGCTGTTATCGATTTTAATCTTTCTGCTTCTGCCTGCTGAGTTTCTTGAGGTAGATAATTTACCTGTCTTAATAAAAATTTATTTTTAGGAGGGGTGTAGTTTAAATTAAATGCGCTTTCTTTCGTATCTTCAGACAGGTCTTTTAAAATAAGATTTGCCAATGCATCTAAATCAAACTGAGGACTAACTATATTTTGTTGACTAGATTGAAATTCCTCAACAACTTCTGGTGATAATAGTCCAAAATCACTTTGAATTTCTGTATCTCCTTGAGAAAATTGAATCATTTCTTTGAGGATGTCTCTTTGTGCTTGTTCAGTTCTAGTCGCCAACCTAGAAGCTTCTTTAATATCTGGACTTCCTATTGCCTTATAAGCAAGAAAATTCTTTCTATCTGATTTGCTTACATTGCCATCATTAGCTAGGCTAGTTACAGTTCTATCTAATTGAGTTGCTAGGTTTATTATACCTCTTGGTTCTTGAGCATTTTTCCAAGCCCATATAGCAGAAGCTATTTCACTTGCTTTCTCTGGTGTAAAAGCTGAGTCTTTACCCACAAATCCCTTTCTTTTTTTATAAAGCATTTCAGATAAATCTGTTAAGCTTTCTTTAATTTCGTCAGGGTCATCTAATCCAGTTGGAGTTATATCAGCAATATACTGCAATCCAGAAGACCTTAGAAATTGGTCAGCTGCATCTAAAGTCATTTGCTTATTTGATTTATCAGCGTATGAAATTTGTTTTTCAAATATTGATATATCATTAGCTCTTTTTGCTTGAGCAAATTGCAACAATGCTAAAGATTGTTGTAATTGTTGCTTTTCAGATTGTTGCTGATAAGCAATTATACTATTTAATGCTTTTAGAGCTTCAGCAGCCATTATTAAAACCAACCTTTATCTTTACCATAAACATAAGACAATGATGCTGCTCCGACAGTTCCAGTTTTCTCATAAGCTTTTCCAATGTACTTACCTAAATACCAAGATTTTTCTTGTTTTTTATTTAAATCAATAACGGATTGTAATTTTTCTTTTTCTGCTTTTATTCTGGACATCTCAGCTTCATGCTCCCCTATAAGAGCTCCCATCTTAGCTCCAGTCTTAGCAATAAGTCCTTGAGTTGACTCTCTATTTTTTCTTTGAATATCTGAAGTCATTTCACTTTCTTGATGCTGAATAGTTCCACTGTAAGACATATCTACATTTTCAGTAACATTATCAATAGATGCCTTTGCTTTTTTTGAAGCAGCTTCTGTGTCCCCAGCTATAGATGTAGTTCCTAATCTAAATTCTTCATCAACTTGATTTCTTCCAGCTATTAAAGCTTGGCCAGCAGCTTCACCAGCTCTGTCTAACTCTCTTATACCAGCTTCAGCTTCTTTAATCTTAGCTCGAGCAGCTCTTTCCTTCTCTTTACCTCCAGTAAACATACTAGCGGCAGTTAACGCAAGACCAGCTGCCGCAATATAAGGATTTAATGTCGTTGCCATCCCAGCAGCCGCAGCTAATGTGCCACCAGCGTATTGCTTAAGACCAGTATTTGGATTAATAGTTCCAGAGCCTCCCATAGCTAACAATACTTGTTTTTCTTCTTTGTTAATATGAGCAAGTTCAGTATCTCCTCCAATACCTTTCTTAGCTAGACTTGATAAATGATTATCCGCCATTGTAGCCATAACTAACCTCCTTTGCTTCCAAGATTATATGGTGATACATAGTTCGGATTTGCTTTAGATTTCTTTTTCTGTATAGTTTTCGTTTCTTTTTTCCATAAACTATCCCAGTCCCAATTTTCCATATTATCCCAATCAATTTCTAAATCATCCGCATCTGGAGTGGGTGGGGGATTCTTAGCTCGTTTAGTGTTAACTGGTTTAGTTTTAATCTCGAGGTTATGTTTTCTTTTATTTTCACTGTCAGATGGTAATGGGCCAATTATATTATCACTTTCTTTAACAGTGGCTTCTTCCATCATATTCATACCTTTTAATTCATTGGCTTTTAAAGTTATATCTGCATATGATTTTTTCATTTCATACCCACCAGAAGTAAATGTATACCCCGGCCTTTTGCCAAACAATCTCTGAAACCAATTTCTATTATCAACATCTTTAGTTAATTCCCAATCTTCTTTAGCGTAATGCTCTGAAACCATTTTTAAATCTTCTTCATGAGATATTTCTGATTTCTTATCCATATCCATTAATTGCACTGTTTGAAGAGCTGTCATTAAAGTATCTGACCTGTCTGTAATTGTTTGCAAGTTTTGTTGAGAATCTTTTGTTATAAAATCAAGTTCATCCCAAACACTATGAGCTTTTATTCTAGCTCCTTTAGCCTTCCCTTTAGCGACTCCAGCTGCTCTTCCTGTTCCGTAACCAGACATGTTATATACTATTTTCCATATTATACAAAGTTAATGCTAATGTTACGCTTTATCTAACTGTTTTTTATACAAAACATTGTTGTGTTTAACATATTCAATAAGTCCTTGAGGCGTTTTTCTAACTTCAGCGACTCCATCTTTTAAATCTTTTTTTCTTGGAAATCCCTTTTTTACATTCTTTCGAGGTTCCTTTGTATGTAAGGCAATTCTTTCTTCTCTTGTCATTTTACGTTTTTCATCCTAAATACTATATTAATATCATTTATTTTAAAATCCGATGGAATACTAGAACCTTCTAATAAAACTCTAGTACTATAAATACTATTTGAATCAGAAGCTGTTGTTGGTTTTAATTCTGCTAAAGTCCAATCAGTTACACCACTTTTATCTAATAAGGGAGTATCATCACTATTAAATTGCTTATAACTTCCCGAATCTGATTCGCCATCAACAGCGTATTTTACAGTTATCCCACTACCATCTCCCTTGTACGTTAAATATACCTTATGCAATTTTTTTCTTTGACCCGGTTGTCCAAATGTCATATCCTTAGTTGCGAATTTTAAATTTCCAGCAGCTGATGTATCATCCCATTTCTGAAAAGAAACAGTTCCACTATTATCATACGCATACATTAATTCTCCATCTTGATTTGTAACAAAATTGGTTTTATCCTTGTCTTGAATAGTTCCACTACTTCCTTGAACCCAAGAATTTGTAACCATGTCGTATAAATATATAGCTCCATTTTTAAGAGTAGAATTATCATCCACTACTATAACTTGTCTTTTTGAAGGTATATAACCAACCATTGGGTTTTTAACAAAGCTAGACCAAGTTGATTCTTTAATAACTTGAATATTTTTTTGCTCTAAAAGATTAGTTACTTGTTTACCATCATATAGATAACAACCTTTCGAGTTTGCCCATACTATTCCGTAATCAGTCTTAGCAACAGAAGACGGACTACTAATTCCTTTATAGTGAAAAACATCTTCTACAAATTCTACGCTTTGAGATATGTTTATAATGGTCATTTTTTCTTTTTTAAATTCTAATAATCTATCAGCGTACTCTTCAAGTTTTACTATTTCATCTCCATCATTTGTAGAAGCTTCAACTCTTTGGTCAAAAGTAAATGAATCCATAGCATTAACTGGGGATTTTAATATACCATCTGGTATATGTTTAATTACTCCAGTTTCATCTTTTATTTTACAATTACCAGCGTAAACTCTTCTATTAGCAACAACGGCTGTTTTATAACCAGTCCCATCGGAATCAAATCCAACATGTTGATTTTCAGCGTCAAATCCAGTTTCGCTATCATATGTTTCAATTTGTCTCATATTTTCAATATACTCACCATCACAATAAGGGGCTTCAGTAGCACTGTGCATAGCAGTCTTCCATTGACCATATTCACCTTTATTAAACCATCTATTTCCCTTTGTAACATCAATCTCAGCTTGTAAATACCAATCAGATGTCATAACAGAATCCCCAGTCCTTCTCATATAAACTTTAAATCCAGAAACTCTTGGATGCAATGTATGTAACCCAGCAGAAGCATCATCAGTTGAATAACATTGAAAATCAATTTTTAATTTTCCAAATCCAGTTAATTCTCCAGTAGTCGGAACTGAGGTATTGCTATTTGAATCTCTATTTACAAAATGCTTCGGACTTAAAACCGAAGATGTTTCATCAACAGTGCTTCCACCTGCCGATACATATCCAGACCATATAGTTCCAATTTTATACAAAGCAGATTCTTGCTTAGAATCGTCATATAAAGTTGTCATTGCAATTTCAAAGTCTTGATTGTCCTTGTCGAACCAAACGCTTCTAGATAAGTTGTAAATAACACAATGGTCATTACTGTTATTTGCTATTGACTCTTCAACGGTTATAACTGTATCGGTTACATTAGAAACTGTAAAAACTTTTCCATTATCAGCGTGCTGAATTAAATATCCAAATGTTATTCTATCTCCAATAGCTATAAAATTTGTGAATTTAGGATTAGCTGGGTCATCAGCTGTTATAGTATCATTACCTGTTATATCAACTTTACATCCATAAGCATCATTATCTAAGGATGCAGCTCCATCTGTAATTCCACTTGTATATTTAAGGCATCTTCCATCAAAATCTATAGTTACGGGATTATCAGATGTTGGTTTATGGTCTGTAACTGCATTACTATTAAGCCTGTATGCTAAAACTCCTCTAGGTGCAATGCTTTTAGGATAAGCTTCATCAGTATACCATTTATCAACATAATAATCACTCCTATTGAGATTTCCCCCTTTAGTATATCCAGAAGATGAATTTCCAAAAAAATACCTATCTATATATCCATACCATTTAGGAATTTTATCAGATGCAAACCCAGCGTCCCCAACTCTTAAATCTCCATCAGAATAATAATATGTTGCCTTTAATCCAGTCGTGCTGCTACCATCACCTACTTTTATAGGAGCATTTGCGCCTGTGTTGCTCCAATTATTATCTTGGTCGCATATCATTATATCAGCTGTTGTTGCTGGATTTGCAAATGCAATGTAATAATCCCCAGAATCAGCTTGATTAGAACCAGATGTTTCACCTCCTAATCTGTCATGTGGAAAAGTAAACAATCCATAACCACTTGATATAGTAGCAGTTCTATTTCCAGGCCCAGCGCTAGCATTGCCTCCCATCATACGAACAATTCCAACTTCATCAACCATTATATCTGTAGCTTCTGAAAGTTGGTCTATGCTTATATCTCTAGGGTCAGAGTTATTATTTAGACCTCCATGAAAAGGATTAATCTCAATAATCTGCTTTGGCATTATTTCATTCCCATTCTACCACTTATTTTAGAGACTTTACGCTTAAGTTCTTCTAATTCATCAGATATTATAGTTAGTATCTGGACAACATCTGGTTTTGAACCATTCTTTTTAACTTCTTTTTTTTCTTTAGGCATTATTTAGCCCCAAACATTTTAGACCAGAAACCTTTCTTCTTCTTTTTGCCTTTTTCTCCAAGTTTCTTACCTTTCTTTTTCTTTTTCTTTTTTACATCCTCCATATTGAACGCCATTGCATTATATGTAGGATTTGTTGTTGACTTGATCTGTGTACTGTCTATCTCAACAAGCATTATAGTTAATAATATTGATAACATTATACACCTAACCTTTTCATCAACACACCTTTAATCACTTTCCACAAGGCTTCAAGTATGGCTTTCTCTGTTTTTTCACTGATAATTGGAATGTCAATATGAGCATTCAATTCAGAGATTATTTCATCTTTTGTTTTATCAGATAGTAATTCATCTGCAATCATTTTAACTAGCATTATAGCTCCTTTATTTTCTTTGTTTTTAAATATAAATAATAAATCTGTACCGAAAACATTACGCACATTAATATACCAGAAAGTAAATCTGTCCAATATACAAATCCTAAACTTGTTGTCATCCCTGTTACTTTTAAGCTATCCATTAGTGCCTTCCATTTATTCTGCTCATTGAGCCTTTTAATTCTGATACTTGATTATCAAGGTCGTTTATTTCTTTAGTTAGTGCGTCAAATTTTCTATCTAGTTTATCATCAGATTGATTCCATCTGGTAATTAATTTAATAATCATTCCCTCTGTATTTTCGAGAGTTTCACTTTGACCTCTATTTTCAACTTTAAGTTTTTCAAGTGTCTCTTGTTGTTGCGCTGACTTATTTGATAAAGACACAACTAAATATACAAACATTGCCCCAACAACGCCTATCATTCCAGCTTCGCCATATAATGCCATAAAATCCATTATTTCTTCTTCTTTTTCTTTCCCCAATTAAATGGGTTTAGGTTTAATTCTTTTTGATACCAGTTTAATTCTTCTTCTAATTCAGCAAACCTTTTTTGCTCTTCAGCAATATGTTTTTCAACTAATTCTGCTATTTGAATATCCGCCTCAGAAACCTTTTTTTCAAGGTCAATAATCCTTGTTTCAACTCTCCAATAACCATAAACCAAAGCTGCGACAAGAACGCATCCCTGTGCAAGCCATTTGAGATTAATGCTAACAATGGCATTGTCATCAAGAACGGTAGCGCGATAACTTCTAGCGGTATCTGGTTTTCCACTCACTTCACCTCCCATCCACACACAGACCAACCAGAGTCACATCCTGTAAATAAGGTCATTACAAGAATAACCAATAAAAACAGGATGTACCCTGTAATCATCTGATGCTCAAGTTTACTGTTTTTCCACGAAAACATAATGCACCTTGATGTTGTAGCTTGTGCTACTCGACCACTTCTGCTTCTT
>CEUI01002564.1_pt1 | contig 21223 bp, 12 predicted proteins | sample 531411 | NCBI WGS metagenome assembly CEUI01 (sample SAMEA2622841, study PRJEB7988) | marine metagenome | isolation source: saline water (ENVO:00002010), including
GTAAATAGTCCTTATTGGCCAAAACTACTGGCAAACGTGAGCGAATCCGTCCTTCTTTTCGATGTCGATTGTCATGTCCGCAATGTCCTTGAGGCCATCAATATGAGATACGAGAAGAATGATGGGGTAGTAGTTCTTTACCATATCCAAAATTCTCACGAACCCATCCATGTTCTCGGCGTCCAGCGCAGTGGCCGGCTCATCTAGGACAAACACGTTGGACTTGGGAAGGTTTGACACTGACAGGAGAGCAAGTCGGATAGCCATCGCAGCAATCGTCTTTTCTGCTCCGGAGCCCATCTCAATGGGGCGCGGGTCATACTTGGAATGCTTGATGAAGATATCCAACTTCTTTCCATCATCCTCAAAAAAGACTTCAAAATCAACAACATTGGCCAATACCTTGGACACCTCATCGTTGATGACGGGAAGCTTCTTCTTGATGATATCATACGAAATGCCGTTGCTGTGCATACATCGCAAGAACAGATCGTATGCGGCATACTCCTCGCTGAGTTCGGCAAGTTCCTGCTTCTGCTCGTTGAGGTTGTCAAGCCGCTGCTGAAGGGAGCCATGCTCTCGGTAGAGTTCGAGGATCTCTTCCTCACACTCCTGAAGCAGTTTCTCTCGGGAAGCAACTTCCTTGACCTTGGTATTCTTCTCCTTGATCAGAGTTTCAAGGTTTTCAATAATATCCTTGTTCTCCTCATACTCGTCAATCTTTTCTTGAAGAGCGGCAATCTCATGCTGAAGAGTGATCCGCTTGGAAGAATTCTTCTCCAGTCGCAACTCGCTCTGAGCAATGTCGTTTGCCAACTCGTTCTTTCGTCCCAGCACCTGATCATACTTGTTGAAATGATCCTCAACCCGCTGTGGGTCCAAGTTGGCAAGGGATCGCTCGAAGTCATCCTTCTGGTTGTTCAATACCCTAAGTGAGCTTTGAAGCGCTGGTATTGCTTTTTTAGCACCATATGCATCACGAATGAACTTGCAATGAGAATACTCTTCGCCACAAGGAACTTCTGACAGAAGTCCGACTTTCTTGTTTTTGACTTCACGATCCTTCTCCTTGATGTTCAGTTCTGAGATGAGTTCATTGAGGCTTGTCGTTTTTTCTTCAATCAAGCCCCTCTTCTCTTGGAGATCGTCTATATCAAAAGAATCGATGAAATCAACGATCTTCTCGTAAGCCAATCGCTTTTCGTCACACTCTGCCTTGATGCGCAGGTCTTCGGAATCCAAGAGGGCCACCTCGTCTTCCTTGATGCTCTTGTGATTTTTCACATCAACGATATCGATGATCTCGGCGGGAATGGAACCAATCTTGTCCTCCAACTCAGAAATCTCGTCATTGATGAGAGACAGATGCTCCTTGCAAGTGTTACACTCCTCCCTCTGGTTCTGGGTGTAAAGTTCATTCTTTCGAAGTTCCTCTTCGGCGACGGTGATCTCGTCATCGAACTCCTTGCCCTCAAGTCGCTTGAGGGCGCCGCGGAGGTCGACGATATCGTCTTTCGCCATCCTGAACTTCTTTTCGAAAATTTCCAGATCAAGAAACTTTGCGAGGATTTCCTTTCTGCGGGTCGAGCCCTCATTGATAAAGGAAAGAGAACCAAGCTGGGAAGACATTGACGTCAAGAGGAAGTCATCCAGTGTGCCAAGGATCTTGCGAATGTTCTTGTCCGTACCATTTCGTGTCATGCCGTTGAGGCTTGATACATCTCCGGTTACAAGATTTTCACTGTTGAAGTCAACATTTGTCTTGGCCTCCATGGTTTCCTCGCCCTTGAGGCGCTTGACATACTTCTCTGAATCTCTCTTGATCGAATATACATCTTCACCAATCGCAATCTCAACGTTGCCAACGCAGGCTTCCTTGTTCTGATTGATGATGTTCAGATTCTTTCTCTCATTCTTTGATGTCGAGTTGAAGAGGGTATACAGAAGGCCATCGATGATGCTGGACTTTCCTGAATAGTTCTTTCCAAAAACACCGACGACACCATTGAGGTTTTCAAAGTCAATGGAGTTGCCCTCGCCGTAGTTGAACAGATTGTCCCACTCAAACTTCTTCAATCTCCAGTTGATGTTTCGGGACACTTCTTCGCCTTCTTCTGCGAGAGTGTTGTACTTGTGGTTCAGCTTATAGACATTCTCCAGAGTGTCATCGTCGGCCTGATAATCCTTCAAATACTCACTGATGAACTCTTCCTGAACGGAGATCTCGCGCAGGTTCTCTTTAACCAGACCGGCAGTCAGATCATCCACGTTGCCATATTGGCCGGCGGATCTGTTCAGGAATGTAAGTGATTCAGGTTTGAAGCGAAGTCTGGCCACGTCCATTGCCTTGCGAAGGCGGTCGAGGGGCAGATTGTTGTTGGACACGAGGCGGAGACGAGCACCTTCGGAAATAGTGGTACCCTTGGGGATGCGCCCCTTTGGTGTCAGTTCGATTGTAACAAACGGCTTTGGGTTTAGAAGGACATGGTGTTCAACAGAGAACGTATCCTTGTCTTCTACATCCCATACCAGATATCCCTTGTCATTTGTCTCTCCGTGGTTTTGCTGGATGGTAGAACCGGCATAACGAATTCTGCCTGCTTCATCGAGCACTTGATTGGTTTTGTGAATATCTCCAAGGAAAGCGAAATCAAAGTTATCAAATACACTAATATCATTCTCACCATACTCCATTGTCCAACCAATGTCTGTTTTACACCCACTGATTGAGCCATGATAAAGGGCGATGTTGACCCTATCATAACTAGTAGGCTCGACCCAGTTGTCTGTATCAAATACAGAAAGGACATTCAGGGCAAAGCCATCGTTCAATACGACCTCGCCGGAGTCTTTGAGAAGGTGGAGATTTGGGTGACCCAAAGCGTCTGCGATGGGAGTGAGGGCATCTTGCCGGCTGGAATTCTTGAGATTTCCGTCGTGATTACCCAAAATCACGTAAGTTGGGGCGATATCTGCCAGATTTCGGAAGAAATCGGTACACATTTCGACAAATTCAGGCGAAATCTGCGTTTTTGTGTGTGCAATATCACCACAGTGGATGATATAATCTACATTTTGCTCTTTAAGGCGCTCATACAGTTGCTCGAAAACAACTTTATACTCATAGTGAAACTTGAGATTTTTAATGTGGGTGTCAGCCAAATGTGCGAACTTCAAACTATCCTCGTTTTACTTTACTAACCAAAGTCAATCTGTCTGGAAATATTGGTACTTTCTTACCATCTTGAAAAAGGCGTACTATACAATACGACTTGACGGCTGTTCCAAACTGCTTTATCTCCTCAACATAAGCAAGGTCTCCCATGCCAACGCCAGATTCAACCCTTACGAGATCACCAACACCAAACAGTTTTGGGATCCCATTACTATTCATCACCATATGTTAATACAAATTGTGGGAGGTTGTCAAGAAAAAAATGAAACTTATTTGTTGTAAACGTATTTCTGCATTGTGCCAGACTCGTCACCACCAAACTCATCAGCAACCTGCTTGAGTTCTTCGGAAGCCTCTGCCTGAAAATACGCTTCATGGTTGGCATACTGTGTTCCTGCGGTAGTTCGCTCGGGGGCGGGAGGCGCTGTCATCTCTCTTCGCAAAGTATGCTCATCGGGGGTCATGCTAGAGCGGATGTACATGGCCATCTTCACGGAAATCGGGTCGCGCTGGGGGCGGTCTCGCCAATCAACATACTCCGGGTCGCCAGGTCTCATTCCGGGCATTGGGTCGGCTCCTCCGGTGGACATCAGGCGATGGTAAACACCAACCTTGTCCGCGCTTTCCATGGATACCATCCAAGCATCAAAAGCCTCACTACTATCTCCAGCAGTTGTGGCAGTTGCGCGAGCTTCCCCCGCAAGCTTATCCCATTTGGCGTAGTCATCCTCCCATGGGCGCGGGAGGTTTGACAGGTCCTGAGCCTCTGCCATCTTGCTGATTTCTTCTGTAATGATTTCTCTGAGTCTTGCTTTTGTGATTTCCATTTGTTTCTCCCAATCTAGAACATGTTTTTGATTTTATGCAACAAATAATTGTCTTGTGTCAAGAGGGTCGCCTTTTCTTTTCTCTCAAGGAACTCACCCCTTGTCATTTCTGCGACATCTGCGTGTGGCGAAATGTCGACTTTATGTATTTCAATACCATATTTAAGTAGTTTATTTATAAGCATTAATGCTTTTTTTTCGGCATCGTGATCCAAGGCAACATAAACTGGAGTATCGTTCTTTACGATCTCCTGAAAAAGAAGACTGTCATCCTTCAACGTTGATCCAAGGATGGGAACGGAATTTTTGCCAGCAACCATCGCATCGAAAATACCCTCGGTGATGATGAGATCCTCGTCAAAATCCAAATACAAATGATTGAAGACCATGTTTGATTTGGAAACCTGGGGGTTCATGTACTTGCGCCAGTCGTTCAAATATGTTCTGGCAACGAAATAGTTGACCCGACCCTTCTGGTTGAATGAGGGGACCACGATACGGCCACCATATTCACCCTCGGAGCAATAACCAACCTTCCAGAAAGTGATGTCCTCCTGTGTCAGGCCCCGGTTGAGAAGGTAGTTCTTGGCAATCTGTCCAGATCTTGCGACCTTCTTGCTGGTAAGTGACACGAATTCTTCGGGGAGGGAGAGGATTTCTTCTGGCTCTTGGCCCCCTTCCTCGAACAAATCGTGAACAGACTGCTCAAACCTGTCAAGTTCAACGATGCCATCCAGTTCTTTCCACCGCTTTCGCTGCTCGTGGTTGCCATACCTTCTTACGAGGCGGTAGATACTGGTGCCAACATAGTCGCAAATCCAACACTTGAATACATTTTTATCAATGTTTACGGATAGTTTGGCCTTGTGATGATCACATTTCGGGCAATAGAACAGGTGCTCGTCGCCACTTTGATAGCCACGACCAAGGATGTTCCTGAGAATGTTGTGTTTATCTGAGTGCATCAATTAACAATTAAGTGGCATTGCCAGTAAAATTTTGAACAGGCAAAGAAGAAATGGGTTGATTGGAGATCTTCTGAATGACAAAGTGATAATCCCACAGACCCCAATTACTTGTACTCATGTCCCACTGGATTCCTTCGGGCTGGGTTACTCCCATGTACTCTGTGTTCAGAATATATTTAAGTCCCGTAATGCCATCCAGTTCTCCAGCGATTTTGATGATTTTCTCATAAAAAGCCAAACTTCCTCGAAACGGATCAGTCACATCCCAATCTTCTGGCGCTTTTTGGATGCCGCGAGAGTTGCTGGGAGGGGAATCCCCTTCTTTATCATATGCCAAAATACAAATGCCACCGGGGCGGAGGCACTTAAACCACTGTCTCAAACAATGAATGGGGTCGTAAGAGTGATCTAGAGAGTTACTGTAAATGAAGTCAACTCCATTAATCCACTCATCCGGAACCTCATGAAAGTCCCACTTAATCGTGTTGGGAAACTGCTCTGCTGTGTCAGAAATGTCTGTGCCAAGAACTGGAATATTCAGGTGTTTCGAAAAATGTTTTTGCTCGTGGCCGCGGCGGGTGCCATGGCACAGACCAAATTTTGGCTTGTGATTAATATAGGCAAACTCTCGTGCGACGTAATAACAAAGCTGTTTGATGAGTGGTTCCGAAGGGCCACTCAGGTGTATTTTTCTTTTATTCAAATATGTTTGAGACTCTACATATGCCTCATAATCAAAGCTTCCGTCATCTTTTTCATATTGAGACAGTGCATAATCAGATACCCCAAGCTTCTCATATCTGCTTTTGATTTCATTGTTATTTACTTTTGACATATTTTCTGACCCGCTCTGGCTATCACGATGCTGTCTGCAATGTCGTAATATTTTGGTTTTGGGTTTCCAGCACTTGTATACTCTACCTCAAACTGTGGCTCGTTGTCAAGCAAATATTGCAAAACAACCTTTTTTGCCTTCTGACCCTTGGGAATTTTGATGCCACATGCCTTGCGAGCAGAGGATGCCGAGACATATTCCGGTTTTCTTCCCAAGCGGTGGAAGCAAAGGAAGGAAACGATGCCATTGAAGGATGAGAGAGTTGAGAGCGTTTTGGCCGATGAAAAGCCGCTTCGGAACATTTGCAGGCTCTTCTCTATGAAGACCGCATCGGGCTTGTAATGGTGGTCTATTTCGACCATTTTCTTGTTGACAAAGTGAGCCTTCTCGAATACATCCGGGTATTTGTTCTTGTTTCGCAAGTCCCAAGCGTCTGAGAAGATGATTTTGTTGTTTTCCATGACAGTCACACCAATGATACTGGTGGATACGTCTAGTCCTAGTATTTTCATTCTCCTAGTATACTAGAAGTCGTACTTCATTTTAAAGGTGTAATCTCGTTCCTCGGTCTTTTTGACAGGGGTTGCCAACTTTGCAACGGCGATGAGGTTCTTGTCATCATCGTAAATGCCGATCTTGGAGATGTAGGTTTCTTTTTGGAAGCTTCCGGTTTGATCGCTGAAGCTTCCACTGACGATGTTCTTAATTGATATCTGTTTTGATTCCTGATATTCGGTCAAACTGGATACGGCCTCCAGTTGTTGACCGCTCTCAACATAAGTGGGGTTGTTTGAGTGGTTTAGTTCACCCTTCGGGGCATGGGCGAACATTGTCATTGTAGGAATTTTGTTTGTGCCTCGGAACTTCATCTGGAATGATGATGCCGATATCGCATGTGCTGTTCCATCATTTGCGCCGACCGCAAAATCAATCCAACGCGGGGGATTTGATTGGCCAGAGGCGATATAGGCATCGGTATTCTCGCCATTGCTGATGTCCCAACTACCAGTCAGGGCCAAGAAGCCCTCATTATATAATACAACGCCGGCGATGCTGCCTGACCCGTTGCTACCCGTCGGGCCAACTTGGATCAACTCGCCGTTCTTTGCGTCGTCTCGCAATGTTCCAATCAAGGTACCCGTCTGATAGAACTTCAACTCAACGGAACCCTTTTCAATGGAAGATCCATAAAAAATGGATGGGATGCTGACTAGTCCGATTTCCTGTGATCCCTTGCTCCAACCACCAGGGCTGGCAATTCCATTGTCAATCGTATCTTCTACGGAAGCAGAGTAAGCATATTGGTCACTAAGGTGGGTGTAGGAGTTGAAGATGTTCTTGAGGGCCAAGATCTTATTGCCCTTTTCCACATCGTTGTAATCGCTTTGGGCAGACGGAGTTGAGAGGCCCCCAGTTCCACCAAATCGATCCTTCATAATACTAGCTGTCATCGGGTAACTACCAGTCAGCGTGTCCCCGTGATCAAAGTCGGCCTTGTAGGACTCGGCGGAAATGTTCTTGAATGCGGTCATTGTGCCATCTTTGATAACAAATGGGTAGATCAGGTGATCAGTCGGGCGACTGACGTTCATCTCATATAAGTTGATGTGACCAGATGGGCGGCCTGCATGCTTGAGTTCAACGGAGGACGTGAAGGCATTGTACTGCTCACGCTCGTTATTGTAGTAAACCTGATTGTTGTAAATGAAAAATTCTACTTCAGGATTGGTCTCAACGACATTGTAGATAACATCATTGTCAGTGAACTCGTAGTATGGCATCTCTTTCCTCGCTAAATTAAATAGTTAGCGATAGAATGTTTTGATTAGTAATCCAATCTAACGCGGAAAGTCAGTTCATTCTCGGGCGTCTTCTTGACGGGCTCTGAGAGTTTGGCAACCGCCAGCAACTCATTGTCCGCAGAGTATAGACCGATTGATGTAATGTAGGTAACTGGAGTATCAAGAGTGGTGTTCTTGACACGAATCTGGCTGTTCTCATCAATGTATGACGGGTTTGAACTGTAGTTGAACTCGTTATGTCCCGCTCTGCAGAAGTAGATTGTTGAGTTGAGTTCTGTTGTGTTGTTGAACTCGACATTGTAGAGGGCGTTGCGAAGACCACCGCAAGAAGCAGAGATGGAGGCACTCGCAAACATCTTCTCAATCGATCCTGTCAAAGTACCGAGGGTGCTGTTGGGAATCATTCCAAAGGGACCCTGCCTGTTTCCGTTGTACGTACCAGCATTCGTAACATCAGTTGAGCCGTTGAAAACGGTTGACTCTGTAAACCCGGTGTCGTAATATCCAGACTGGCGGAAGACGGAAGATGTGACAACCGCAATACCGGCCTGATAAAATACGAGGCCTAGGCCACGTGTTGTACCGGTGCTTGTATCAGCAGATGCGGAATAGAGAATACCGTACTCGCCAGCAGGAGAGTTGGTCTTGTAGCTGGTTGTTCCGCCGTGATCCTGCAGTGTCAAGAGTGTTCCCTTCGCACCATCGGATGCATCAGCGTCTCGCTGCAAGTTGTTGTTTGTGGCAGTGATTCCAGCATCGATTACCGAACCTGTCATCAACTCAAGCTTGAACGATCCTTTTTTAATCTCATCCTTTACCAAGAGGCGGGAGAAGTTCATGAAGAGACAAGAGTCCATCTTCGTGTTTCTGTCTTTTACAGTAAATTCGCCATCACGGTCGAACTCTCTTACGTTACCGCTGATATCGTGGCCGACCAACATCTGTGCCATCTGGTTGTAGAGGTTGATCTTCTCAGCATTCTGTACACCAGATGAGTGAGAAATCGGGCAATTGTTTGAGTATCCGATTGTAAGATCAAGGATGTGGTTGGCAGAAGAACTCAGGTGGGGGTAATCATAAACAGACTGGAACAATCCATGTGAATAGTTCTTGATGTTTGTTTCGTTGTCACCGTTTTCCAAGTACGTACCAGAGACAATGGAGCCCGTAATCGGGATTGCCTCGTGGAGAAGAGTTCTTGTGGATGTGATATCGTTATTGAGAAAGTTCTTGAATGTTGATGCCATTATTGTCTCCTAGGTTTCCTTTTAGGACTTCCACTTCAAAAAGCGGACAGGTACGTCCAAGGAGCGGCCTGTTGTTGCTCCGGTGATCTTGATAAGCGAATCGATTGTGTAAAGGGTTCCGCTTCCGCCGGTTCCCAAAGTTGTTCCACCAACAGTGAATGTCTTTGATGAGGAGCCAAGCTTTGTAAACAAGTATGTGCTTGAGTTCAACTCAATCGATGAAACGATGGAAAATGTGAAGCGAGTTCCACGCGGGCCCGAAACAACTGAGTCGTTCTCTGCAGTACCAATGTTTGTTACATTTGCGTTTGTTCCGAATGTAAAGCTGTAGCTGGCGATGTTGTCATCATCGATGAAGTTCGGTGTCTGCACATTACCATTGTTGTCTGTAATCGACCCAAGTCGGTTGTCAACGTTGACAATGTATCGGGTCTCTGTGAGATCCGGGTCGAGAGCAAACTTGAAACTAATTGATGTTGTGTTCAGTCCCTGATCCACGACGACGTTCTGGCCGCCGTTGTTTGAAAATCCCTTGATGACGCCAGCAGTGTTGGGATCAAGACCAGTGATCTTGTCCTCGGTTGTTTCATCAACCATCACCACATACATATCTCGCGCCTGTGCGACGGTCTGGTTTCTGGAATAGCCGCCCTCTTTTCCGGATGACTCGTTCAAAAGAACAACCGGCAAGTAGAGAAGGTTTGTTTTGGGAAGGGACATCAGCCTGTGCTTCATGCTTGAAGCGTTGTTGGTGAAGGCCTCCAAGACGGGTGTCTTCAGCACGTCCAAGTCGTAGTATGCGGAACCACTGGCGTGGTTTTTATTGTATTTGCTGTAATCGATTTCGTCGTCTGCGAACGCATATTTGACGATTTTGAAAGATCCATCACCCTTTGCAAGCCTGAATCGGCCTGTGTCCGTCAGTACCGCATCCAAAATGATGTCGCCACTGTTGTCCAAAAATGCCATGAAATCACTCCTTTTCGCTAAATAACTAGTATTTTACTATAAATAGTATGCTTTTTTTATTCAGCGCTTATTAATAGATGTCCGGTTGTCCCAAGGGTGCCAATTCATCCAATTCCTTTTTAAATTCTAGGTTTATGTCGATTTTCTTGCCGGTTGCTCGCGAAGTGACTCGGACCTTGAATTTCTTGTTGTCATAAATTGAATCTGATAACACGCCCAACACGGGATTTGTGCCCAAAGCTGTATTGCTGTTCCCGAAATTTGTTTTACTTTCGTTGATCAGCGTCTGCAAGAAGGCGGGGTCCAACTGCAAATATCTCTTGAAAGACCTGGTTCTGGTGCCGGGTTCACCCTTTTTCTGATAATCGATCACATCGACAAGAATATAAACAGCGCCATCATCATCTACAATCTCAACCTGATATGTTTCAGATGGGTTGGAAACGTGGCCATGACGATCAACAGATCGGAACATGTAATATACTTTTGTATTCGGGCTTATATTGTCCACAAACGATGCCGCCTCTGCTGTGTCGAGAGAGACAATCCTGTCTTCCAAAGTAAAGTCGTTTGGAGAAGAGGGCTTGTTGAATCGTCGGAATACTTGGTATTCTGAAGCAAAATCATCTGCCTTATATGTAATTTTCTGTTTAACATATGCATTAGATTTGTTTTCTGGATTATATTCTGTATCATTGTGTGTATAGTCTCTATCCTGCTTTCTTCTGATCTTGTCAAACGCGGAGGGGTCATCGCCATTCAAGATAATCGGTACCGCAAGCTCTTCTCCAACAGCGTTGTCAAAAGAGAACAAGACTTTATTGTTGACCCCCACGAATCCATTAAATGTCACATGGGGCGCCAATGGCGGGTTATCAACAACAGAGACTGTTTCGGAAAACATTGGAACTTCCATGATTTTCACATAGGGTTCCGCAACTGCCTGAATTCTTGTGGCCACCTCCGCTGGAGCAACGGCGTCGCCGGCGGACTCTACTGGGATCCCGGGGAAGAGGGATACCTTCGTTGAACTTTCGTAAACCTGCAAGGTATCATTTTCAGCCTCCGCATCCACTGCTGACTTGAGGATATCAATCTTTTCAACGATCTCTTCCGAATCCGTGTCAGAAAGGAGGGCGCCGAAAATAGAACCTTGGTCAACACCAGAATCAGCAAGAATTTGTATCTGCTCGTCTATCCCGCTTTGGTATTCATCGATTTTATCTTGCGCCTTGTTGAGAGCAACCCCGGGCGCAACCGCCGCGACGAGGGACGCATAACTGTTTTCTGCGTCCTCCTTCTTCTTTTGAAGTTCTTTGATTTTAGCAATTGGTTGTTTGGTCTCATATAGAGCATTAAGGGCATAGAATGCCGGATGTTGATCGACATATTGTTTCCATCTTTGGCTCTTGTGATAGTTGAGATCATATGGGTACAACCTACCTCTTTCTGCGGTCTGAAAGCCTGTCGGAACACTGCTCAACACATGATTGATCATGTTGAGGTTGAATGTGTTCGAATCAAATGTATAGTCCAAGGGGTTGTCGGTTGCGCTGGGTGTGAAGTAATCAATCACCCGAGGAAGAAAGGCGCTAGCGGAGTATCGATACTTTGTTCCAATCACCGCGGTGTAGGCGTGGATACGATATTCATAGTCCTCGCCATATTTCACCTGAGTGTCGTAATACTTCATTACGTCATTGCCCGGAGTGTTTTCAATCCAAAAGCTTTGAATCGCTTGGCCATTATGTCGCTTTTCGATTCTGTAATAAAGGACCTCTGAATATGCCTTCTGGCCGTCGAACAATTCTGTGTGTGATCTCATTTTTTGCTGTACGATCTCTGACATCTTTGTTTTGAGTTCTGCTGCGCCAAACAAGCTTTGAAATATAATCAACAAAGGATTCTTGTATTGTTTTTTCTCTGGAACGAACATCGACACCGTTTTATTGAATGCCTCTTCCTTCTTTTCCAACGCGACGGCCTGAGACCCTAGCGCGCCATCAACGAACTCCTCTGTGTCTCCCTCAAGAAATGTATCAATCCACTTATCAAAGTTGTAGACACCAAACTTTCCGCCAGATTCATAATTGTATCTTACTCCCGGCTGGTTGTTTTGTTTTGTCTGGGATATGATGACATTTTCTTCCACGCCGGCCTTGAACTTAAAGCCTGTCACACCGCCGTCGCCGTCTGCAGAATATGGCGAATAGATAAACTTTGACCCAATGAAGTCCTTGATTTCGTGATCGCCCAAGAGTTCCTCAAGATTTGACATTGGGTGAAACGCAAACAGGTGCTTCAGGATGCTTTTGTAAAGGTTTTCGGATGTCTCTGATGTTTTAAGGGCGCCCATGATGGCCTGATCCCCCGAGTGTGATCGAAAACTGATTTCATTATACATCGGAAAGTTGTCTTTATAATCATCAACCACTGAAGGTGCGTAGTTCCCCTGATTGCTGACAAAGATATGTTTGTGCTTGTGGCTTGCAAGCTCTGGGCTGTCCAAGCCTCCGACATAGTTCGCCCAATACTTGTTTTCATTATTTGTCTGAAAAAGGTATAGTGATTTGAGATCCGATGTTATTGTGGCGCCCGTGTCATCCCCAAATGCCTCAACCGATTCAAGCTTTTTCATGTAGTCGTAGATATTGGGCAACTTTGTGTGGTGAACGGGCGCTATGTCTTTTTCATATTTGTCTGACAGGTAGTTGTATACTGGATCAATGTCGGCATAGTATGCTCCCTCTGCAGATATATTAAAGTCGTCACTTAGGCCATCGACGTCCTCGATGGCTTGTGAGGAAACAAAAGCTGGGACGGCGAAGACCGCATCATAATACGCGCCGCGAGTATCGTATACCGAACCACCTTGCGAATCTGTTGTTTTAAAACTTTTGCCACCTAAGAAAAAAGTCGAGGACTGATTTTCTGCGGTTAGGGCGATGGGGCTGAACATTCGACCTAGAATGGCATCGGAGAAGAGACTCAACACCACCTCTTCTTGGTTCCAGGTTGGCATACCAGATGGGGAAAGGTTGATCGCGATTGACGGTAGTTGCAAAATATTCTCACCGGTCTCGGGATCATAATTTTCAATCGAAACGGCCGGATCTAAAAAGCTGCCCGCGACGGCACAAATGATTCCGTTGTTTTGCTGCACTGAATATATAGATGACACCTTGGGATCATTTTTCTTGACGACGAAATCAATATTTTCAACAACCCCCACACCATAAGGGTTGTTTGTTTTCTCAAGAGGTTTCTTGGTAAATGATCCAAGGGAACCATAGGGGGAGCCGTGATTAATACTATAATCCAGCTTTGCTGCAGGGTTTCCCGTTGCTGCGACCCTCATCTGCACCGGGAGGCCGCCTTTCATAAAGTCTCCGCTTGTGTTGGAGGTCATGATATATGGCTTAGATGAATTAATTTTCGAAGGCTTGATAATTGTGTCGCTCTCGGGCGAGTCTGTGCGAGTAGCAATCCAGAACCTAAATGTTTTTGCTCGGAAGGGGTCTAATGTTGGAATTCCTCCGTGGGTGTCGAATGCTTGGATCCACCAAGGAGAGTCCGTGTTGCTAAACCCGTCACCACCGGGTGTTCCCCATATAGTATAATCCAGACCCAAAGACGATACAATCAAATTGTTCTCACACACGATGATATAATCGGGTGTAAAATGTGACGCTTTTGGAGAATTCTTGAATGTTTGTGGCAACGCTTGCGTTGTGTATTTAGACATTGTTCATAACCCGTCAAGAATAAATAGTTTTTATAGACAAAATAGAATAAAACAAACGGCGTGGTGTGATTTAGCGGGCGGCCCCTGGCATCTTAGTCTCCTGCTTTTTCACTTTTGTGATGGTGGCCTTGTTGGCGGGAACCTCCTCCTCAATGTCAAACAAGTTAGTTGCGCCGGGGGTTAGATTGATCAAAAAATGCTCATTGAACACAGGCAGGTTCATGGAGCTTGGCTGGATGAATGCCCCAAAATCGTCATACGGTCGGAGGCGGGCGAGAACAAATGTGTTTGCTGATGCCGAATCGATAAGCTGCTGCATCTTTGTTGAATTAAGCAACTCAAATTTCGGACTCACCATTTGCGTCCCATCCGTCACTGTCGTATCATACCCCACCATTACTTCAATCTTCGTTAGGTTTCTGTGCGCCAAGAGCATCTTGATTAGATTTGGAGTTTGTTCGAAATCCTCCTTGAGATTTTGCTGTTCCGCGGAAGCCGCCTTGTATCCTGATTCTGAATATGTCTGAATGTATGGAGAAGATATTTCATCCAAAACAGCCTTGACATGGTTTGGCAACGTATCCAACGTTTGTTTGTATGACATTGTACCCTTTCCACTAAATGCTTTTTTGACAGAAAGAAATGAACCAATGTCGTTACTTGTGCTAAGAGTTCCATCAAGATTAAAAACCAAGTGATCTTCAAAGTTAATGTTTGTAAAGTATCCTGATTTCTCCAGCAACAACTTCTTGACCAAAAACGGAGTGATAGTGATGATATCTTCGCTGATTGTTGTTTCATAGCTGTCATTCGTCGATGAAGCCTCTTCAATATCAGTCGGAGAGTTAGAAGTGTCTGAAGAACCCCCATTTCTCGCAGTCCCCTTTGGCTCGACGGTGACTCCGGGCCCAAAGAGACTAAATGGAGAAGAAACTGGTTTCATGAAAGGGTCCGAAGTTTTCACATTGGGGATATTTAAAGTCCCCATATCAACATTGTCTGTCATAACACTTACCACAACTTCCTGCATCTGATTTTCATCAAGGCCAGAATTCAGATTTGTTTCTTTATTGGCCACCTTGACAACCAGAGGACTTAGATACGACGGCATGGAGGCGGCTGGATCTGACTCCGAGAAATTTGTAAAAGAATCGGGGATACCTTGTGACTGTTGTTCGATAGCCATACGAGATGAATAATCATCTAGAGACAGCGAGGCGAGGCCCGGAGCAGGAGTGGGCTTACTTGAGGCAGTATTGGATGGAAAAACATATTCATATCCACGAGTTGCATCTGTATTGGTATCAAACAAGGCGCTAAATGAATGATTCATCTTGAAAATATTCTTTTCTTTTCCGGCGCCGCTTGAAAGACCCGACTCCACTGTGTTTAGGGCGCTGGTTGAATCTTTTGACGATGGCTCATGAGAGGTTATCTGCAAAAGTTCAGTTTCAACATTTTTGATTGCCTGTAAACCAATTTCTATGTTGTTCTTGTTACCCCCCACAGGATTCATTTGTTGCAATACAATCGTTGCCAATTGGCTTTTCTGCTGCTTGGTTTTGCCCTTCAGCACCGGCAGTTCATTGACAACATTGTCAAAGAAAGCCTTGACTGCCTTATACAGCGTTGTGCCTTGGAAAGAAGGGGTCTTTGCGGTTTTAAGATATTTGTCGGAAAAATTCTTCTTGAGCACCCCATTTGATTTGTAATATTTACTTCCGCCCGCTTCGATGAGGTCCAAATATTTTTCTACTTCAAGCTTTGCGTTGTTTACTGTCGACATCACTTGAGAAACAAGCGTTTCAACAGGATCTTTCATTTCTATTTCAACGGAGTACTGGAACACTCCCTCATTTAGTTTGGCGATTGCTGAATCTGTTATGCTAAAATGTCTAAGTCCACTATTGTTGGACAGGAGCGTAACCTCTTGTATGTTCCCATTGGACGCATCGGCTGAACTCAGGCCATCACCTAAAACGCCGGTCCCTGTAGTGAGAGAGTTTGCGCTTGTCTTGAGGGAGCCACCAACATCAGAACTGTACACTACGTTGATTATCTCGTGGGCTTCAGAACCGCCGGGGACCAACGTTGGATTTCCGTTCTCATCTGTGGCTGTGCCCATCTGTTGGCGGGAAACACTTAGATTTGTTATGGCGGCTTGCGAAAGAAGGGAGGCATATTTTTGAGGACTCCCACTCTTCAAGGACGTAAGGAACTCTGGATTTGCCGTGTTGTCCATGAGGGCCTGCGATGCATCGAACGAAAACATGAAGCTGCTTTGCCCGTCTCCATGAAGTGAATAATATGGTGCAGAAAACAGTGGCGCCGGGTTTGGATTTTCCTGCACTGTTGGTTCGATGGGCGGATCAGTAATTGAAAGGGGGCGAAGATCTACTATCTGCGCTGGCATGGAAATATTGACCAACTCTAGCTTTGGAGTCGGGATTGATGCATTGCCCATGTGTTCAGAGGCTCCGCCCATATAACCTATCCACCCATCGGGGGCAGGATTCAAGGCACCATGATAGTGGACAATGCCACCCCATACCTTGCCCTTTTTGGGTCCATCTGCATAAACAAACTCTTCATTGAAATTTTGCACCTTCTTATGATGTATGACTTGGTTCTTCATGGGTATGCCTAGGCCATAATCCTCAAACAGTGTCTCTAGCTGGATTGCCGCTGTCTGCATCGATGCAGTATCCGGTGCGTATCCCAGCGCCTGAAACTGGTCTTTTTTGTTATTGACAAACTGCTGTGCCGAACTAACGCCCACGGACTCTAAGACGGCATCGAAATCAACATATGTGACAGCAAATATTGCTAGGTCATTCGGGTCAACTCCGCCGGCTGATTCTTCTACGATAAAACTCGGGGCACAATATGGTGTGCTGTAAACCTGAGTTCCGTCGGCCAGAATCTCTTTCTCTAGGCCGGATTGAAAAGTATTTGCCATGTCGCCATTGTCTGGTATGGATATCATTCCATTGGCCTGTGTGATTTCCTTAAGACCAACTGTGTGTATTTGTACATTGTCATTTTCTTGGGAAAATTGTTCAAGCTTGTTCGAAGCAAGATAGGATGCCAACTTCTTTTGGTTATAAATCACTTTCTGATTGTTTAGTGCAGACATGCCACCATTCGTAATATATTTTGTTATGTTCTTGTTTGTCGACATTACGATACGCAGCCTGAGAGCATCAGTTATCTTATCAATTGCAAAAAGGCTGACGTCATCTGGTTCAATTTTTTCCTTGAAAACAAAATCTACATTGACATCCAACGCTGAACCGTCGGGGCCGGCCGGTGATAGAGTGATGTGTGAAATGTATACATTGGGCAAAAGCGCACCAAAGATACTGTCACCATCAGGCTCATAGGCCATCTGAAACACGTTGGTTGTATCAACTTCCTGAGTCAGGAGGTCTGTGGTTGTTACTGTTGCTTCCGACTCTGCTGGGTCAACTCCCGTTACCTCAAACTCAGACTCCATCGAAGATATCTGACCACTGGAGGTTCCTGTGCCGCTGCCACCACCGGGATATACGAATACCATGTCCTAGGCCTCCTCGTCGTCCGGACAATCAAAGTCGTTATCAGCTATAAATTCATCATCCGGATCAAGCGTGGTTGATTGCGGAGTACTCGACGGGATTTGAACCTGATTGTCCATGTTTACATCAATGTAATAATGAGAATAGTTTTGGTTTTCTGCCGTTTCGCCAATCATGTTTGTGGCAAGATCGCCGTCGGTCTCGATTGAAAGGCCCGATAGAAGATTGTCATTTGGTGTTTGGAACCTCAACGGCCTCAACTCTTCATTTCCGTTCTCATCTGTCTCCACCTCAAAAACCTCAATGTCAAAGTTGAACTCGCGGCGAACCGAGTGGACCTCTTCTATGTCCAAAATAATAGAATCATTCAGGACTTGAAAAGAAGAGCCATCATCAAAAACCTCGGCCAACTGAACGCTTTCCGCCCCTTGGTTAGACTCTGCAGACAGAACTGAAACTTTTGTCGTGGAGATGATCTCAAGTTGTGGGATTCTTTCGACCTTTGTCGAGCCAGTAAAATAATGCACAGACCCCGTGATCTGTCCATCCAGCATTTTAATATTCCAAGCGGGAGCCTTTGTCGAGTTAAAAGCGCTAGTTCCCAAGTGCGCAGACATATTTGTTGTATTTGTCGTGGTGGGAATTGATGGTTCCAAAACAGAAACACCTTCATCGTTGGGCAATTGTTGCTGCACTTGCGACTGTTTGATCTTGGCTACTCTTGTTTCTGCGCCCTCAAAAGCATGTTGTGTCTTGATCCGCGGAGTCGTTGTCATTCTACCCTCTGCTTCGGCTGGATGTTCTCCAAACCCGGCATATGCAGAATCATAAATCACGTCATCGTCAAAAAAAGCATAATACTTTGGGCTAAGGCGGCCCTTGGAAAGAAGATGCTTTCCATGCTGGGTTAACTGGATGTCTATAACTTCTTCTTTTCTATTGAAAAATTCCATTTATTTGTAGCCTACCAACATAAATAGCCGCTAGCCTCATTTCATATCACTTTTCTGGCGTTGAATCCACTTGGGTGACCACGGCTGGGGTTATCGGCTTCACGATTCCACTTTTTGTCGTTACAGCATTCGGGGCAGTGGGGGACAAGGAAGGTGTGGTTACACTAGGCTCGGGCAGGGCCGTGCTTGGTTGTGGCTTCGGTTTTGCTGGACCAACTGGTTCAAACGTAACTGACGTCTCCATCTGCGCCAACTCGATCAATGAGAAGAAGTCATACGGCCAGTTGTAACTGTGTGGCAACTGCTGCTTAAGGCCTAGGCCCTTGAACTTTGTCTGGAGTTCCAAACCGTCATCGGATTCAAACTTGGGAAGCGAGGCATAGTAGTTGTTCTTTGCTCGCTGCTTGATCTTGAAGATCTTGAACTTGAACTCGTCCTTTGGCATACCATTGGAGAAGAACTCCCACGGAACACCAACCTGGTGACTGATCGATTTCTTTGCCTTCTTTGCCGTCTGTGCGATTTTCGGCATCACGTTCTGCCATACCTTTTGTAGATCCTCGCGATCAAGCGTGTGCGAGAACTCCAAAATGTACATTACAAATGGAGTAACCTTGGAACCGTCCGGGTCGGAGGGGTCATAGTTGTCCGGGTGTGAAAAGTCCAAGAACGGAGGAACAACAAACTTCTTCATCTTTCTGATCATTTCTCCGACAGATGTCTTGTAGACGGACGTCGTGTCTGACAATCCAAGTTGTCCACCCTGCACATCCGGTTCACCCTTGTTGATGTTCGCGAGGATTGTGTTGTATGCTGGCGTGTCAATGTTGAAAAACTTGGGGCCATTTGGTGTATCCTTGTAGGGGATTGCCACGATGGCCTCGGAAATCGTCTTGCTCTGGGCAATGCGTCCGATGCGTTTCTTCTCCACATTGAAGCCGGTTGCCTGAATCAAAGATTTCTTTGTTGATCCCGGCTTGAGAACTTCTGTTGGGAATGACTCTCTCAACTCCATCCAAATACCATTCTCTCCCTGTGGGATGGAGCCAGAACCCTTCCACATCCCCATTCCGTCGAAACAGGCCTTCTGCACTTCCGTCAAGGAGGCGGCGGCCGTTCCCTTCGCGGGGCCAGCGTTTCCACTGAAATTCATCACGGGACATTCGAACTTGGGAGAGATGACCCACGCAGGATCGTCTCCGGGCTCAATGGATGATACCTTTGGCTTGCCAGTAATGGAATCCGGAGAGAACTTGAATATACCCGGATTTGATTTCCCAAACAGGTTCATCGATGATGAAAGGTGCATAAACGAGGCGCTGGCCGGGGTGCCAACAGAGCCAGAGTATGTTTTTGCCTCTGTCTCATCAGTATCTGCTCCGAGTTTTGATATTCCAAGCCCGCCGTCAGCATACCCGGAAGTCTGCGCAAACTCAGGATGTCTTTCGCACAAGTTGAGATATTCAATGGTTGAGCCTTGGAAAATCTCATCAAGAGTAAATGCGGCGGCACTGGTTCCCAGTCCTGTGCTGATTGTGAGTGGATCAAACTCAACTCGCGCAATGGAGGTGCCATAAAAGTACGGAGGAGTGTAGGCTGCCGGGGCAGGATCAGAGAGGTTTCTCTTGAACTCCATGACGTTGGTATTATAGGCGGACTCTGCTCCACCTCCGATATTCTCACTAGTCCATTGTAGGTTTGGCCCATAGTGCATTCCTCGGGCAGAGCCGGTTGCTCCTAGTCCAATTCCATAGAACTGGTGTGCAGCAGGGCCCTCATACATAACCATGTCTTTGGGCTTTCGGAGCACAATGTCCATGTAGTATTTCTCCCCTCCCTTGAAATCAATGAACTCACTTTGTGGGGCTGAAATGAATGTCGTGTATTGGCCCTCCTCCAAGAAGAAGTTAGGTACCTCGGCGAGGAAGTTGTGCATCGCAAAGCTGTAATACGGTTTGCTGTCGCCGCTCCAATCAAAGAATGCCAAGTTGGCGTTTTGCCCACCATCAAACTCATTGGAAGTTCCGTCGCGGCCGACAATGGTGCAGTTGTCCAAGATCGTTCCACCACCATTTGTGATATTTGTGTTGCCGGCGGGGCCGAATGAGCCGGAGATCGTCACGAATGCATCTCCGGAATTGTATTCCGCATACATTGAGTCCATTGGAACAGAACTGCTGAGTTTTAGAGCAACAAAATCATAGAACTTGGCCGCCATTTGTGCGGCTGTACTAATTCCACTGGTTCCAATCACGGATGTTGTTGATGTGCTGGTGCTGCTGTCAACCGTTCCTGTTACCTTGGTGCCGAATGGTGACTCGAATCCAATTTTGCGACCATTTGTAGAAACACCAGAGAAAGTAAACTTTGCGGCCGATATTTCTTGTACTCCGCCGCCGATCGGGTCGGCAATATCGTCCTTGGTCGGGTAGAGGCCAATCCATTGCGGGGCCATGTGAACGACCTTTCCAGCATCATTGGAGCCAGAAAGTGGGATATATTGATCTGGGGAGAGAATTGCCTCGAACGGGAAGCGGAAGTTGGGGCCTCCGCGATTTGTGTCTCCAGAAGAGGCCGTGACAAATCCTGCGCCGTGGAGTTTTCCAATCTCAGTTACACCCTTGTATCTCTCAAAACTCTGCGCGGAGGAGCCGCCACCAAGAGACCCAATCTGGTCTCCTTTGTATGTCGCCCAGTCAACAGCGACGCCGGACTTGATTGTGTTGTACAAAATACCCGGGGCAAAGAACGGCTGCATCAGTGCGGCAGTTCTAGTTGCCTGATTTCGAAGGCCATCTGGCTTTGCTGGCCAGTTGTCCATATCATCTCCGCCTGGTTTTGCAGTGCCGGCTCCGATGTAGGGGCCGTATGACTGAGAGAACATTGTTGCCAACTGAACCGTTCTCAATGCGGGATAGAAACCCTGATACGGGAGAAGCTTCATGATGCCATCGAAAGAGACGGTAAATGTATTTGGCTCCAGCACGGGATCGGCCGCTGCATGCTCATCTTGGAACTGCTTCAAGTATGTCATCGGACTGGTCTCAGTAAAGTCTCTGAAGAATTGTGTGCTGATGGGGTTGGCCTCTGATGTTGCGGAGGCAGTTACTGTTGTGCTTGCACCCTCGATTTCAAGATAGGCATT
>CEUI01005848.1_pt1 | contig 21163 bp, 12 predicted proteins | sample 531411 | NCBI WGS metagenome assembly CEUI01 (sample SAMEA2622841, study PRJEB7988) | marine metagenome | isolation source: saline water (ENVO:00002010), including
CTATCGTCTAGGGCAACATACCAATCGCCTTCATTTCCATCAAAACGTAGCATGGTATCTTCCGCACCACCGTCCCCAATGGTTAGGGAAGGGGTTGCACCAACAATTGAAGCGTCACCACCTGCCGTTATTTTGAATAAGTCCGTTCCACCACCTGCGGAATCCCTTATTTTGAAAGTGTCACTATCATCTCCAAATAATCCCACGTAGAACAAACGAGCGTCATTATCGAAGAGCATATAAGCATTTGAGTCTGCACCTGATGTCTCTACTTCAAGAACACCATTTACAACTTGAAGTAGGTTTGAACTCTCATCCCAAAGCATATAAGACCCAGCCGTAGCACCAAAGAACTTAACATCATAACCTGTGTCATCTACGCCTACTGTTAACTCTTCATTAACCTGTACTCCACCTGACCCTGTTGTCTGAAGAACAATACCGTCATCACCATCTATGGTTAAGGCACCAGTTGAAGTAGAAAGAGTTGTTGCACCTTGAAATTGAAAGGTAGGAGTAGCACCACCACTAAGGTGTGCAGATTCAGTACCATCTGCCGTTTGGAAAATTATTTTATCTCCTGCATTAGCAGTACCTACTACCAGTTTATTACCATCATAATCCCAGTAAATCTGTGCCCCATAGTTATCTGATGCTGAACCAAAATTCAGCATGGCATTAGCATCATCGGGTACAAGAATAGATATTCCACCTGTCGCACTATTCTCTACAACAAGGTCATCAGCTAGACTGCTAGCCGTTACGCTCCCTGCTGACCCAGCATGGACATGAAGAGTACCGTCTGGAGCAGTAGTTGCTCCAACAGACATAGCTTCACTTACAATTACATTACCTGACCCCCCAGTATTAAGAACAATACCATCGTCACCGTCTATGGTTAATGCACCAGTAGTGGTTTGTATCGTAGCAGCTTGGTCGATAGTCATCACATTAATATTTTCCCAAGCGACTGTACCTGTAGTAGCTGCCCCACCGGGAAGTTTTAATCTAATGACATCTGCATCGTCATCATTATCTTGGGTATAGAATATAAACGGAGTAGAACTGCTATTAGGAAGCATACGTAATCTTGCACCACCACCTGCTGATGTTGCAGAGGAGCCGTATATGCTCCTATCCCCACCTGTTAGCACATGACCACCTAATGTAGTAGTTCCAGCTATAGTTAAATTTCCACTGGTAAGTGTTAGTAAGTCAGTGTCTGAGGTATGTCCAATAGTTGTGCCGTTAATAGCTATGTTATCGACAGTTAAGGCAGTGAGTGTACCAAGTGAGGTAACATTGCCTTGTGCCGCGGTAGAGAGTGTTCCTGCTATAGAACCACCAGATACATTGATACCAGCACTAAACACTGGTATTTGATTCATTGTTACGACACCACCAGAGGAGATGGCTATAGCATCTGTATCACTGGCAGAGCCTATATTACCTGCGTTTGGTATAACAATATTACCGCCAGTGGTCATCAGACCACCGCCAGTATATGTACCAGAAACGTCTAAATTACCGTTAAGGTCAACAGTCGTTGCGGTAATCTCCACCTCAGTGTCAGCATCTATATCGAGCTGCCCATCTGTGGAGGAGTATATCTTTAGTGCCGCATCTCTGAATGTAAGATACATCCCAGCATTGAGCAGCAATCCTGCATCTGCTACGTGTGTGAGTGTTACGTCTTGGTCATTACCAAAGTATACCACCGCGCTGTCGGCGAGGTATATGTCGGAGAACTCTAGTGACGCCGTACCGATTGTAGCACCGTCTGCAGCGTCAGGGACGAGCGCAGTGACAACGGGTGGACTACTTACCCACTCGGGGGCAGTTCCACCGCTATTAACGGCGAGCATTTGCTTGGCACTTCCGATGCCGAGTCTCGATAACTGCGAGGTAGAGGAGGCATAGATGATATCTCCAGCAGCCTGACTGTTAAGGATGTGGGAGCCTACTGCTTCCCATTCAGCCTTTGACAGCGCAGTTCCTACGTCAGCATGGCGTAGTTCGTTTGCCATTTATGGCCTCCTTATATTAATTCGACTCCTAGAGAGAATGTAAATGTAGGAGTACTGGAGCCTGCTACCGTAGCGTATGCTCTGAAGGTAACTGGTAGTATTCCTGTACACACTGCATTAGCACTTGCCGTAAGACCCGGATAGACAGTTAGTACTGTAGGGCCAGTAGTAACTCCGCTTGCCTGCGCAAACGCGTATGCTCCTGTCCCCAGTACATTATTACCTAAATCGAACCAATCACCACTTATGTGGTCTAAGCCTTGCAGCTTAACATCAAGTGTTGCAGTACCGCCCTCGGCTGTGATGTCCAAGTAGAATATGCCGCCACGCCCTGTGTGGTTCGTGATAGCAGTACTCGTATGGTTTCCAGCCGCTCGCAGTGAACTTGCGAACATGGTTTGATGGATGTTTCCCATTAGCTTGCTGTTCTCCTCTGCCATGCCTTGATGTAATCAACTGTTAATGTCTTAGAGTCGCTGGACTCTCTTGACTGTACAAATACCCAAGGTGTAAGACTTACATCTTTAGACACAGCTCCCGTCATTGGGGCTGATTTGTAGGTCTGATAACCATTTGCATCTAGTCTATAGAAGTGGGCAGTAGTGTCCTCAACAGCAACGATAAGGGTCTCGTATGTATCGTTTACTGGTGCAAGACCATCTTCAATCTTTGTAGCTTCTGTATTGCTGTCTACGCCGAAGCACTGCCAGTATGCAGTATCGTCTGTGTCAAATATCCACCCTACCGCATCTGTCGCGGTGGTAGCGTACGAGGCCAGTGTATTTACTGCTCCAGCGTCATCGTGCGCGTCCGTGAAACCAATTTCCATCTTCACAGCCGCAATGTCATCTATTTTAATTCGCGCAGCCATAACACAGTTTAACTGTCCTTGGAAGGTCAGCTCTCTACTGATTGCTGAATATCCATTGTCTGCCGTACCTGTCACCATTACTATCGTACCATTTGCTCCTGCTGATATTACAGCATCCGCTGAGCTGCCACTGCCTGTGTCGGCAGTTTGCCACTCCACATCTAGTACGTCACCAAGAAAGTCATCAAAGACTTCTACTTGGTCAAGTGTATTAAATTCTAAAAATCCAAATTCCCTAGCCAACCCTATATTGTTTCTTAGGTTTTGACGGCTTGGGACATGCTGTACCGGGTTAGCCATTATTATCTCCTATCATAGCTGGGTCTAGTTCTATCCTTGTAAACTCAGGTTTATCTTTTTTGAATACCGCTCGAATGCGCCATTCTTCCATATCTTCTATCACTACATCACTATCCATCTCTACTGCAGGATAGGGGCCGTTAAGCCGTAGCTGTGAGGATAATTCATATCCTCGCTTCATCATCGAATTCAGAAATGTATCTGCAGTACTCTTCAAGTGGGACTTCTTCAGTCCCTTACTCGCGTCTACGGGTATATGGCAACTGCCTTCTAAGACTGTATAAGGATTGTCCTTCTTTGCGTCTAAGCGTTTCTGGACTTTCTCAACGTCAATTAAGGGTATCTCGTTACTCAACTAATTCCATGTCCGACATGCGAACCCCCCAACTACCTAGACCTTTGAAGTCAACCTTATACTTGTGGTTGCCATCGTCTATACGATAGAAGTCTGGGCCAATAGTACCAACGATACCATTAGCTGCTACAGACTCCTGTACGTCAGGTCTGAAACTATCTAGTCTACTCATGATTATAGGATGCCTCTCGGCGGTCTCCTTCAATCTTACCTTGGTTCCTTCTGGTATCTGTTCGGTTTCTGGTAGAGGTTCGGTTACGAATAGCTTTGGGGGAGTGGAAGACTTCTCTTCTATTTCTGAAATTCGGTCTTCCATGCTCCCTAGCTTTTCTAAAATTTCCCCCAGTGCGTCTGCTGTACTACTCTTCTTAGTGGTCATTTAAGCTCCTTTTATCCAAACTCCGTGGTCAGACCTCATGACTTGCTCACCATACAGTTGCTCGATAGCAACCTTGTCGGCGAAGTAATCGATGTCAAACATCGTATGCATGTCAGGGGTCATTTGCATTATCAGTGCTTGGGCCTCTTTCTGGAAAAGTGTGTTGTCGTGTCCTGCAGAGTTCGTGCCGTCCACGTTAGTAGACTTATAGACAGGTACTCCGAGGAAGGACGATATATAAGCCTTTTCTAACGAGGTATCGCGGCCTGTGCCGTGAAGGTTCGTATAGTCATTGTTTATATATGTGTCCATCTTTAACAGTCCTACTTCAGCCGCCGGGGAAATTACAAAGTAGCGACTCTCTGCCGGGGCATTAGCATCATCAAGATACTGGATAGCCCTCAAGAAGTCAGCATATGTATTCTCCGCAGCAAGAGTACCGACTGTCTGGGAAGACCAGTCAGCTTCAACTCTGGAGGCTATCGCGTCATCCACGTTTAACCCCAAGGCATACCCTAGCTTACCTGCGTAAGCTGAAAGCATGTCTCTGTCGGACTGTACTTTGGTTATACTCTCAACCGCGATTGCAGCATAGTAATGCTGGTCTACGGTGATAGTTGTATTTGTTTCTGTGACTGTCTCATACGTGATGGCTGTATTTGCTGACTTTGCTCTAGCCGCTAAATCACTAATGTTGGGTACGTGAATCTTGTCACCCTTCACTAGGCCATCTTCAAATTTTCGGTCAACTAACTTAGCAAAGACTAATTGTGCTTCTCGTGCGACAATTGCCAAGGTAGACCAAATCTCTGGTATAAAGACGTCAGCAGTAGTATTATCAATAAACTCTGTTGCGCCTGTTGCCATTTATTTGCTCCTATTTAAAAAATTGGTCTAACACTGAGTCCGCGTGAGATTTCATCTCCGCATCGCTCATGGAAGAAGACATACCAGCATCACCTAATGTCATGCGCTTACTACCTGCGGCGGTAGAGGAGCCTGTGTCGACCCCTCTCCCAGCCTCTCGTAGGCGTTCAGCAACACGGCGTTCTACTTCCGTGTCTATGTCTTCTACTGGTTGTGAAAACGCAGACTGAACAGATGCCAATGCTCCTGCATGGTCACCTGCTTCCCACTTAGTCCTTGCTTCCTGCATTTGTTCTCCGTCCCAAGTAGCATCGTTGTCATGTAATACATCGGCAATCTGGGTTCTGTGCATCAACATAGAAGTGTCCCTCTGTCGCTGCTGAGATAAGCTATCCTTCACTCCTGTGATTGGAGAATCTTCATAACTACTTTGCGCAAAGTGGTCAATGAGAGATTCAACCGCGCCCTCTACACGTGATAAGGCCGCTTTGGTTTCACCTAACTCCAGATATCCCTTTAATAACTCCTTGTTCTGGTCTCTGGCCCGGTTCAGTTGTCGTTGCCAGCTCTTTTGCTCATCAGATACTCCATCATAGATGTCCGCTTCTGCGTTAGTGCTATTGTCGCTCTGTTGATTTTCATACTCAGCCACGGTTAGTGCCTCCTTGGATGTCCCACGCTGGTACTCCACATTTATTATACCACATTATTGTAATCCTGTCAATCGGTCTTGTTCCATCTTTTGTCTGGTAGTAGGTTTAGTTCTATCTAGTATGACACGCCCGGCAGGTGTAACGTCAAACCAGTTAGGGTCTGGAGACCTCCAGCTATACCTTCCTTCCATAAGCTCTCTTCTTCTGTTATCTATATTTGTAGCCTCCCACTGCTCTTTTAGTGATTCTGAAGACCTATGCCTAGGAGTTAAGTTATACCACTTAACCAGTAGCCAGTCTAGGTCAGGTCTACTATCCCTTAACTTAGAGCGTTCACTTTCTAACCTCTTTTTGATATCGTTAAACTGAGGGTACTTCTGGGCCAGTTCATTTCTCATAGTCCTAGACTTGGAAGAATACCAAGTTGCTATTCTATTACCCTCAGTTCCTACAGCCCATATCTTATCGTGTATCTGCCAGTAGGGTTTTAATCTAGACTTAGCAGCTTCGTACTCCATAGCAACTGGATTATTGTCTAGCCAAGAGAGTCTCCTCTTCTCGATATAATCCAACCACTCATCATCAAGACCTTGTGCCTTAATAAATTCTGTCTTCAGTATTCTGTTATTCTCCCAGTTATACAAGCCATCATCATCGTAGTTTAGTTCGTTAAAGACTACATCGCTCATATACTTATCGTATATCATATCTCCTTGGTATGCCTTATCTTTCTTAGACCTAGACATTCGCAGGTCTGAGAACCATTGCTGTAGATTAGCAAACTTGGGGCTATCTAGCAAAGAGGCATTGGCAGAAGACCTTACAGCCTTGGCATTGCTTATTAACTGTTTAAGTCCCTGACCGTCAATCTGTCCTCTTTCAAACTGTAGGGTAGCAGCAGATATCATCTGCTGAACTCTAAGGTCAAACTGCGCCTTTTGTTGCTGGTATTCTCTAAACAGTTTAGCATTACCAGTTGCTATCTGTCCGTAGTGCTTCTCAAACTTCTCTTTCTTGAATACTACCTCTGGAACCTCGTTGTCTATTCTATCCTGCAATAGTTTAGGTAATGAAACCCAGTCAATACGTTCTCCATTCTTTAGTTGGTCTTTTCTCCAAGCTACGAACTCCTCATCATTCCAGTCTTCTACAGCACTCTGTCTTAGCCCGGCGAGCTGGTCATACTCACTAACTCTGTATGACTGTAGTCCAAAGAACTCACCAGCCATCATGATAGGAGTGCCGCCATCCCACTCTTTAAACTTAATTCCCTCGTCTAACCAGAAAGGTACCATCTGCCTACCGAGATGAAGTCCTATTTTTGATATGTCGTGACCGCCCTCTTCATCTCTTAGAGGGTCTCCTGTGAAGGTTCTACCATTTACAATGTCTAGTAAAAAGCCTGCACCCGGAGCAACCTGAGAACGACCTCTTCTTCCAAGCAGCTCTACTATTGGGTTATCTGCAAACCAGTGCTTACCATACTCATTTTCTACAGGAGCATCACCACCTAATGGCGACATCATAGCAAGGTCACTTCCAAGTCTTAGTGCTGTCATCCAAGCTGTACCAAAGCCAGTCTGTGTGTCCATAAACCTAACCTTACCAAATCTTGCTGTTAGGTCAAGCTCTCCATCATCTCCCACAGCATCTGCGCGTGGGCTATCAGTAGTTGCTGTTATTAGGTAGGACATTAGGGCACCTGCTCCTACGACACCTCCTATCTGCCTACGAGCTTCCCTACCTCTGATACCTCCTCTTGCTATATCTACCATAACACCAAATGTAGCTCTTCTGTACATAGGAGCGAAGAAGAGTAGGCTAGTTTCCAGTAGCCGCTGGAACGGTGTTGCGCCAGCCAGCTCTTGGTCGAATACCCCAGTCATCTTATTTATTACTGCTCCCAGCTCATGGTGCATTTCAATAACTCTAGTATGCTTAAAGTTCAGAGCCCCATTAACAAGTATGGTTGGGTCTTCCTCTGCCATCTTAAATAACTGTCTTTTTACAGAAGGTTCAAAACCTTTCCATAACTCTAAACGTAAGGTATCAGTAAACCCTATAAAAGCTGTCTCAAACCTTTTAATAACATTCATGTTAATGAGTTTCTCATAACCCTTCGCGCCGCCAGCTTTTACAGCCGCGTTATATTCTTCCGTAGTCAGTACTTTCTTGGCAAACTCTGGAGCATTGTTTAAGAAATTCGCCATCCTTACCCTAGCCCTACCTATAGTACCGCCCATTACCTCAAGCCCCATTAATGGCTCAGCATGTCCTAACTTAATCCAAGGCATGGCTGCTTGAATCATTTCGTAGTGTTCTGCGCGGTGTATGCTCCATGCTTCGGGGTTCGTCCAGAACTTAAACATATTCTTCTGCGCGGTACCAAAAGCTCTCTGGCTAATAAATTTAGTCTCTCCAGTAAGATTAGGTATACGCATCAGTGCGTTGTAGCCGTGAATAAAACCAGCTCCCAAGTCCATTCCAGCCTTGAAAGTCCTAAATACGTTTGTCGGGCCGTACGCTCCCCTAGCCAGCCACTCTATTGGCTTTAACAGTGCTGGTGGAGCTGACTCCATGTGCATTCTTAGCTCATTCTGCGCGTCTGCTGGTAGCCCCTTAAATATAGCATTCAGCCAGCCATCAGCCGTGACGCTATCGTGCTTGAGACCTCCCATCTCCTTACCAAGTTTAGTGCTCTCATCACCTATCCATTTTAGTATATCCTCTGCCTCATCTCTAGCTTTTACCAGTGTAGAGGGTAGGTCATCTGCCAGCCAAGCATATCCATTCGCTAACTCATGTTCCATTGGTTCAATTAACTGGTTGGGGAGCTGTCCAACTTTACCATCCAGTCTAAATTTTAGAGCAGCCTCAAGACTGTTTAGGATAGCATGCTGTCCAGCGTATTCAGCGCGTGTTAGCCCATGCTTCCAAGCATCAGTAGCCTTTATAGCCTCTAAGAACTGAGCCTCTATAATCTCCTTGTGCATTGACTCTGTGTACAGACCTATCCTAGTACCTACATCCTCCATTACAGTTCTGCGAAGTTTATCACCTGTTGCCACTTCAGTACCAAAGCTACCAGAAAGTATGTCAATAATATCGTTCTGACTCCTAGCCTCGAAGTGACTCATGTAGTTACTTTCCGCGAGCCTATCCACACTATTCTTCATCCTATCGCCCAGCTTTGTACGCGTATTACCTCTTCTGAAGAGTCTTGGGAAGTAGTGAGAAAGGTACTTACCACCCTTATCCGCTATCCTAGTTACAATGTCTATCTCTGCATCTCTTGCAGTCTGGTCAGTACCAGCTACCATATTCTTCAGCCAGTATAATGTCTCCCTCTGTTTAGCTGTAAGGTCAAAGTAGTACTCCCAAAGCTCATGCGGTATTCTTTCAAGAACTACATCTACCTGTCGCAGCATATTTAGAGGGTCTGCCATCATCTGCGCACTATTGAGATTTTGAATCTCAATATCATCTGTAGTTCTCAGAAAGTTAGTATTTTCTACAATCTTCTCATACGCAGGTTTGAAACCTTTTAGGCCAGCCTGCTCGCCTACTCTTTTATACGCATTTCTAGCAAAGTCACTTTGTTCAAACTGTATTATATCTTCAGTCGCATGGAGCTTTATCCCAGACAGCCACTGATTGCCTTCGTTAATACCAATCTCTGTCATCTCTTTCGTAGGAGCGTCTGTTACAATACCCAAGCCATGTCCTATAACACCTTCTTTATCCGCTAGGGTGTAATTAATCATATTTGCATTTAGCTCGGCTTCCCCTTCAAGCCTTCCAAATATAAACTGCCTGTTAGCGGCTAACCTACCAACAGCACTTGCAGCAGGCCCACGCCCACCAGTTAGTATTGCTGCCATAGGAGGTAGAATATGGTTAGGTATCCAAGCAGTAGCACTTTTACTCCGTAACTTATTTACCCAAGCATTGTCCTCTATCTTAGAACTTAGTCTAGGTTTCGTAGTCTCTATGCTATAGTTGAGTGTAGCTACTGTACCAGAACTATTAGGCATGTTACCTTCTGGCATTTCAGTCCTACGAAGGAACGGCATAGCCATCTTTTTTGCATGCCGGGCTTCTAATATTTTTAATCTCTTAGTGGACATGCTCTGAAAACCATCCATAAGAGTTTTTCTATTTCTAAAGATAAGACCTGTAACATTATCTATGTAGGTATCTAGCTCAGCACGCTTCCCCTGCTCTATCAGTTCATTGCGCCATTTACCAAAGTCTACACCAAATATTCCTGAGTTTTCACCCTCTGCCCACTTCTTTATTACTCCTCTAAGCCTTTCAATTCTGGTTGTAGGGCCAATTTGGTGAGACTCAAATAGACTGCGAATATCGTCATTCGATAACCAGTCTGCAAGTCTTCTTACCTGCGCATCTTGGTCTATACTAACAAATGTACTTGGTACTTCATCTCCCTCATGCCATCTACCCTCACGTTTAAGTTGCTCCTTATATGTTATCCTAGCACCCGGGTTAGTTGGGTCATCAACTTCTTCGTCTAACTTTTTACTGAATTCTCCTATCTGATGAAATGGCTTCTCTTGAGTCGGAGAAAGATGGTTATACTGCCGAGCCCTCTGTATAGCTAAACTTTGAACTGCTTTTAATTGTCCGCTATAGTTGCTGAGATTAAAACGATTACTAGTACCAGCCCCTTGAGCAGCCGTCATAACAGCTAGTCGCTTCCACTGCTCAAACACGTTGTCGTGAGATACTATAAAGTCACCAAACTGTCGAAGAAGATTTGCCGAAGTTAAATCAACGTACTCAGCAAGTGCATTATGTATAGCAAAACCAGTCCCTAACTTTTTAGTTGTCCCAGTAGGAACACCTTTCTTGTCTAGTATAGGTACGTGGAGTCTTCCTACCTCATCTAATGTCTCCTGTATAGTAGACGCTTCATGTATAAGACGATTAGCCCACTCATCCCATAATGCTTTACTTTCTTTAGCAGTAATAGTTACTCCAGCAGAGTTTACTGTATCTGTCATCCCGTCACCCAGTTTCTCTACCAGTCCTGTATCCTCAGCAAACTTCTGCCTTTTCTTCAACTTAGCACTATCCCATTTAGGAGTAACTAGTTTCACGTTTCGTTGTCTACCTACTACTTCATAACCAGCACGTACTAGTTTACCCTGTTGCTGCAGGGCTTTTGGCTTGGATACTATACCATAGTATTTCTGTTCTAGCCGCATAAAAGCTCTGCTCTGATTAAGTGCAATATACTTTAATGCATCTAACCTAACCAGTCTCTCGGCCCACAGAAATGCTCTAGTATCTTCACCTCCAACTTCATGTTTAAAAGCAGCCAGCTTATCTAATAGGTCTTGAGAATTATCCTCTAGATGCTTGGTAACAAGGTTAGAATATAAATAGTGCTCGCCAACATCAGCAATGATAGAAGCTCGCCCAGCACCACCGGGAACATCACCTTTACGCTTTCCAGTAGTTCCTTCCTTCCTAGCGTTCCTAATTTCTTCAGCCATGTCATCTCTATAACGACTAATATCAGCACGGTCACTTGCTTTAGGCTGTTTATACTCAACAAGGTCTTGGACTTCTGCAGACCTAAGAGAGTCTGGTCGTGATAGCTGGTGTCCAGAGTTCCAGTCTATATCATTAATATATCCTCTAGTTACCGCAGCCTGACTGTGCCTAAGTAGTGACATTAGCTCGGGAAAGCCCATTGCGCCTTCTAACCATATCTCTGATACTCTCTGGTTACGCAACTGGTGACCTTCTTTTGGAAGCCTATAGGTAGAGAATCCCTCTAAGAAAGGAGTAAGCATATTCTGACCAGAGCTATACTCTTTAATGAGCTGGTTTGTTAAGAAAGCAGAATCGCCGCCTATCTTCTTCTGCGGCATTAGTCTTGCAGTCTTTCCAGTAGGGTCTGCACCAAAGTCAAGACCAAAGGCAAACATGTCATCTGAAAGAGAACCGTCTTCTGCTAACTTTATAGGCTTACCATATCCATCAGTTAGCCTACCTTCACCAACATATTTCTCTAACCTTTGTAGATAATCATTTACAGCCCAGCTAGCCTCTCCTCTATCAAGAGCATGTAGAAGACCACTACGCTCGCCTCTAGCTGCCTTTACTTTTAGCTGTCCCCAGTCGCCACCCTTAACAAAGTCTTTAAGAGTCTTTACTGTTACCCTCTCTATAACGCCCGGCCTTGAAGCCATAGAATGTATAAGTTGTATTAAGGCAAGGTCTCTACTAGCTCTAATACTATCAGGGGCATTAGTTTTCGTATATTCGTGTAAGTCCCCAAAAAGCCTTCTAAGCTCATTTCCTATATGTAGTACTGGTGAGATGTCTGCCCGACCCTCCGCATCTTTCCATATGGGCTCCATATGGACTTCCTCTTTGCCTTTCCTCACTGTATACTCTGGCGACTCTCTCCTTATGGGTACATTTTCACCACCAACAGTAGTATTAGTGCCGTACCGCTGAGAACCCTTTTCTCTATTATTTCTAGTGCTGTATGCAGATAATTCCCTTTCAGCATCACTAGCATTAATTCTACCCATACGGGATTTGCGTACCTGATTTATTACCTCTTCTTGATTCTCTAGTACAATCGGCTCCCACTTCAAGTCAGGTGTCAGAACCTCTAACCCATCTTCTTCGTTTACAAGGTCATTAACTATTCTGTAGTCCTCACCATCCTTAGTAAAGTAAGTCTCAGGATGTTTACCCGAGAACTGTCCTCCGGGGAGACTAAGATGTTCTAGAGGGTCATTATTTATTGGATGTACAAGGAAGTCTTCATTAAGAGGAAAATCACCTCGATTACTTCTCCTAAGAGCTTTATAGCTTCTACCAGCCATACTCAACCCAAGGTCAGTCATGTCCATTGCGTACGCCGCACCCCGAGCAGTCTTGGCAGCATACCTAGCTGCTACAGAACCGCTCATAGCAGCACCCTTTGCTACAGCTCCTGCACCAAAAGTAGCTCCTACCTGTACTGCTCCTACTCCTAACTGCATCCATAGAGGTCTATTACTAAACCCTTCAGATGCTTTGTCTAATCTAGCTTTAAACTCACCAAAACCTGTAGCCGCACTAACATCCTTGGAACCAAATAATGCCTTCCATGCTTGAAAATCCTCACGGGGAGCAGTTCCTTCTCCAGCCCACCTACCGCCTATAATACCTTCTGGTACCTCAAGAAGCATTTCTACAGGAATGTCAAGGTACTTTAAAGGCTCTAGTACCCCTAGGGTAGTCTGCCACCAAGTCTTATCCTTAGCAACCTCAGAATTCTGCAGGTCATCTCCAACACCGCGCATTGCGTGTGACATAGAAGTTGGGCCTACATGTGATGGTAAAGGTTCCAATGGTGTTAACCGCTGGGCTCTAGTTATTTCATACTCAGTCTTACCCTGAGTTAGCAGAGAGTCCTGTACTATAATACTTTTCTTAGGACGTCTTCTTTGTGGTACTCCGGGTAAGGGAGGTAAGTAAGGACTTGCCATTTATAGTACTCCGTACTGAAGTTGCTGTACTTGCGCAGGAGCTGCGCCAGATATCATTGATATAAACTGTTCGGCACTACCACCACCTTCAACGTAAGTAGCAAGACTAAACGCCTTCTCTTCGTCATCCATGCTTAACCATTCGTTAGGATTAGGTATAACAGCTACTCCCGTGCTTGTAGGAACATTATCTCCAATAGTAAAGCCAAGAACTGTTTCTATCTGTCCCAATAGCCCATGCCGCTTAGCCATGCCAAGCTGTACTGGATTCTGCATAAGATTGAACAGCATTTGAAGATTTTGCATCTTAGTATCATTCTCAATCTGTGCCGTTTCTGCCATCTTCTGTCTTGCAATAGCTTCTTCCGCGCTATCTATCTGGTTAGTGAGCATCGCTTCTCTAAAGTCAGCATCAGCCTGCTGCCTCTCACGAGTACGAGTATCACTCTCTATCTGTAGATTTCTGGCAGCCATTACCGCCTTCTCAGCACGGTCACGCGCCTTAAACGCCGGGGTAACAGCAGCTATCCATCGCTGTGTTTCCATGTCCATCTGTCTACCTTCAAATCCTGCACGTTGCTGGAAAGTACCTGTTGCGGTATCCCACGCTATGCCCGGGGGCGAAGGGGGTAACATCCCAGACAAGGCAGTCTCCACATTAGTGAAATCTCCCTGCGCTGCAGCTTGAAGTTGATTATTTAATTCTGATACATATGAGTTAGCGGTACCCCTAGCCTGCTCTACCATGCCCTCGCCAGTAGTAATTGCTAAGGCTTGCCTTTCTTGAGCCGCCATTCTAGTTGCTATCTGTTCCTGTTCTCTAAGAGTCTGTCTTTCCTGCCGTGCAGTCTCTTGTATAGCACCTCTTTGCTGGCTAATGCCCATCTCGGCTAACCTTGTCTGGAGCTGCCTATCAGCTTGATTCTGCGCCTGTTGAAAAGACAACTCTTGTCCGCGAGCACGCGCATCAGCCTGTATCTGCTGCGCCAAAGTCTTTCTTTCTTCTGCACCTGCTGTTGTTATTTGTCTTCTTTCTTGAACACCCCTAGCCCCTATCTCTTTTAAGGCGTCACCAAACTGACGACCTACCATCTCCCTCTGGAAACTTTCTGTTGCTTCCCTCTCTGTTCGCAGATATGCTCTTTCAGCTTCTTGCTCGTTCTTTCGTAAGTTATACTCTTTGTGTATTCTAGCTAGTTCTATAGTTCCTGCTTGACTAGCTAAGAATTCTTCGTGACGCCTTGCGGCATCCATCATTATTATCTCATTATTAACAGCCAGACCAGCAGCGTTCTTTTCTGCTGTAATCTGCATCTCTATAGCTTTTCTTTCTTCCCGAGCTTGCTGCATAAGCTGCGCCATCTCAGCACCATTTCTATTATTAGAAATCTCAACCTGCAAAGCACGGTCTAGCTTATCTCTTTCCTGCTCCCATATAAAGCCCTCGCGTGTTAAGTTCTCATTACTTCTGAGACTATCCATGTTAGTAGTTATCTGCGTGGTCATTTCTGCAACAGCAATTTTGTGACGCATTTGTCTTTCAGCAGCCGCTTGAAGAGCATTAGCGTCTATTACTTTTCCTTGGGCTAAACGGTCAGCTCTTATCTGCTCCATTAGCCTAGCCATCTCTCCAGAATTTCTAGCCTCTTCTAGCCTAACTCTGGTATTATTGTCTAGCTTATTCATTCTCTCGTCAGAAAGTCTTTGCTTTTCACTTAGCTTCTCTGTTGACTGCGTTTGCCTTAGATGAATTAAATCTCTAGTGCGTCTCTCAAGCCTTGATTCTTTTTCGGAATGTGTAATAGAAATACCCTGCATAGCTAGTTCATGCTCTAGTTGTGCTTCCTGTTGTTGCCAGACAGCAGTAGTTCGCAGTTCTTCTACATCCATAGTAGAGTCTAGACGCATTTCCAGCAGCTCTCTATCAGCCTCCCTCTGCATCATAGCCTGATACTGGTCTTCGGTGAGTGTCTGCCTAAAACGACTCCTTTCGTCCTCTAATCTACGCCTTTCTATCTCACTCTTATTATCATCAAATCTTTGCCTAAGTTCCCTTTCTAAACGATTCTGTCTTTCTTCAAAAGTGAGCTTTCTACCCAGTTGCGCTTCTTCAGCTTCTATCTGCCTATTTAGTATGTCCATCCGACCTTCACGTTCTGCCTTAGACATTTCTGTCTCAAAGTCAAACTTCTGTTGTTGGACGGCCCGTGACATGTCGGCAGTTATAGACTGCTCAAGTGCTACGGACATCTGTCTTCGCTGCTCCATGATAGCTGCAAATTGTTGTTCCTGAATGGCTGATAATACCTTGGGGCCAGCAGCCTTAGATATAACCTCACCTGCCTCATTTGTAACATCGCCTTGATATGTTATTCCTGTTGCCTCATTCCAACTATAGCCGGGAGGAAGCTGTACAGGAATAGCCATAGCCTCTGTAAGTGCCTTGCGTCCTTGTTCAGTTGTTATATCAGCCTGCAATGCTGATGTATACTGAGCACTTGTCTCCATCCAAGTAGCTGGGTCAAAGGCTTCTACACTCTTAACACCTGATTTTCTTTCAGCCTCTGTAGTCTCGTGCTCTGTCGCTTTTGCAACATCGTCTGACACTGTACCGAGTACATCACCGAAGTTAGAATCTATCCACTCCTTAGATGCACCCTGCTCTAAAAGCTGTCTAACTAGCAACTCCCTTTTCTGGTTGGGAGTCATCCCAGAACCATCATCTATATTCATAGTTCCACCGCCAAAGTCGGCTCCTATCCCCAACTTAACACCAGATGCAGTCCCAGTTGACGCTGAAATGTAATTCTTAAATGACTCTTTCAGATTATTAACCGATATCTGGTCTGTATAGAGACCATCCCCTGCCTTACCACTACTAACCGTCTTCATAATTTCGGTACGTATTTGTAAACCACCTTCTGAAACAGGCGTTTCCATAAAGTCCTTAAAATGAGTTTTTGCAACATCCCAAGTCTCTGGCGTCCACGATTCACCTGCTACAGTACCTTCCTTCTGGAAAAGAGGCATGGTACTGAATTCATTAACCATTGCCGCTGTAGCTACAGCAGTGGGGTCATCTACTGGTGGTACGGAAGACGACTTCTTTTTCCAACCTTCATTCAAATACGAGCCAGACGTATAATGAGTAAACCCCTCATTGTCTCTATTCAAAAGTAAACCTTTGCCAGTATCTTTGCCAGTAGTAGTTGTTGCTACCGGGTCTGGCGTAACTGCCTCTTTTGTTTTTTCCTCTACCGTAGTAGGAAGTATATTAGTACTAGTGCCTACTACACCAGTATCATTAGCACTAGGGGAACTCTCCTGAGAAGGATTGAAAACATTATTGTAAGCACCTTCACCAGCAAAATAATCTCCACCAAAGTCTGATTGGAATGATGTGGGTGGCAAGAAAGTAGAACCTCCACTATCTGGCGACACTGCACTTGTAGTTATGCCCTGCTCTTCTTCGGGTGGTTGGTAAGTCTTTTTTTCTTCGGTTTCCCAATTTACAGCAAAATCGTCAGGTGTCCAAGGTGGCATATTATCTATTCCTTAATGCGTCTAATACTTCTTCATTACCAAGCAACTCTGCCATTCTTAGCAAGGGTTCGCCTCGCATCTTGGCAACCTCTCGTTTAAGCTCCTCTGGTGTCATCCTGACCTGCCCCGGGCCAAGAGGTACTTTCTGCTGTACACGTTCCATAACTCTGGCTACTACCTTCGCACTCTGCTGGACTGCTCGTCCTGTAATATCTCTTTCCATTTAAACTCCTGCGTTAGCCATGCCTGCGTTCTCAGTACCTACTGGAATACGACCTCCACCACCTTCGCCCATCATACCTTCCATAGCTCTCTCGGGCCCACCTATAACATCAGCCGCACCGCCTGCCCTATCCATCATCTGCCCAGCCAGCCCTTGTCCTGTAGCCTGCGCGTTCTGTTGCTGCTCTTGTGCTTGGAGCTGTGCCATAACCTGCTGTACAAGCATTCCGCTCTGCACAAGCTGGTCAACTACAGCCTCAGCCATTATCTTCTCTTCTTCCTCTTCGCCATTAGGAATAACTCCTTTAAGGAATCGCTCTCGGTATGTGGCCCTAGAAATAAGTCCCGGCTCGCGTTTGACAGCAAGCGCACTAAGCATTCTCCTATCGTCTTCACTCGGGTCTGTTGCTTCAAAGGTCACCTCGAATTGGTGGTGTGTAAAGTCCTTACCTCGTACCATTCGCTCTGAGGCACCGTCACGAGGCCCATTCACGGACATAGGTAGTTCAAACCACCCCATTAGATGGCTCAGTTTATTTATTAGCTCTGTACCAATAGAGTTAAGAGCTTTCTTAACGGGGCTAATAATCTTCAAAGCCTGCCCTATAAGCATGGCTTGGTGTATACCAGCATCTGCCTGCCTCTCCATCAGAGCTGCAGGTATCGTTCGCCGTATACTCTCGTCAATAGAACCTAAGAACTCCATCATGTGCTGGTTGGGCGGTGGGGACTCTAACCACTCAGGGGGTCTTTCGGGGGAGTGCTTTATTACTGCACCCGGCCCCTTTTGAAACTGTTGGGCTACTTGAGAGGGGTCATCGGTAGTCAGCAATCTGGGAAATACATGATACTGCCACGCAGCACGCATAGCAGTCTTGATTTCTATTTCGGCTTCTAGTTCGCCCTGTATGCTGTGTAAAATCCCCACCGCGAGATGTTTAGGATTTCCGTCTGCATTATAGCGGCCCAGACCACTGTACCGATATACGTATGGGATAATCCCATATGGGTTTGGCTTTTCAATAATTCGGTCTCCATCAACTTCTACAACATACTCATCGCGAGTCCAGAACTCAACCCACTCAACTTCACGCAAAGGATTGTCTGTAAGGTTCTTACTTAGCTTCTTTGCCTTAGGGTCAGTCCAGTGTGGATAAGATTCACGTATGTCTATGACCCGTCTGGTCTGCTTCTCTACCATGTATGTCAGTTCGTTGCCCGGAGAAGGATAACAGTTCAGAGGGTCGACAGGTTTCAGTAAGAAGTGTGGCTTGTGAGACATTTCACTTTCCCACGCACGCTTACTGACTTTTGCTGGCTTATCATCTAAACTGTCTTCGCGTACTATAATCTTGACACATGCCGCGCCACGAAGTATCAAGTCGTGAGGTGCTTGCCCAAGAGGGTCTATCATACCAGCCTGTGAAAGCTGCGCTAATATGTTCTGCCCCCAGACTTCCATCATAGCTTTATGCTCTTGGTCTTTCTGCTTTGGGCTCTTCTCGCGGTAGACTACTACTGGTTCGTCTACACGTATCTGGTCTCTAAGGTTATCTACAATTTGTGTAGCCTTAGAGGATTTATGTACTGCTATATTCTCTGGCAAGTCTATATTAAGATAGAAGTCTTGGTTATACAGCCTATCAGCATCAGTCATTTGCTGATGTGCCTCGCTGTAAAATCTATCACTTGCTGATAGTATATCGTCTAGGTTGGCTGCCACGGATTAACTCCTTCACGATTATGCCACAGAACACTGTCATATATACTCTTATCTGCGCTACCCCTAAGATAGCTAACAGAACTCAATTCTGAACGGTCATCTATTCTAGCCGTACCAAACTTCTCAAGCAATCCATATGACAGAGCTTTACACGCATGGTCATTACGCGGCTCTGGCTTTCCATTTTTTATCTTCCACCTGTTGATGCCATGTACTGGTGCTACGCCGCCGCCCATCTCTGCGATGAGCCCCTGACACTTAGGACTTATCCTCAAACGAGGCCGCCCTGTAGAGGGGTTAAGCGACAACACAGAGCGTAGCCTTTCTAGCTCTGCATCTACAGGCCACTTGTTAACATGCATCTGAAGCCCTGTATCTCTGTGCCAAGCCTCAAACGCACTACCCAGCCCCATGTGGTGCTGTGTACCTGCAATATCCATTACTCCATCCTTCAGGTTGTTCCACGCTGGTTTATTCTGTACACCCTGCATAACTTGCTCGTGCGTCCAATGTGTCACATATAACTCGTCTACCACCCATACCTCATCACCTATAAACTGCACAAACTCACAAGCGTACACTAAGTCGCCCGGGTCTATAAAGATGTATGTAGACTCGTTAGGGTCAAACTCTACTTGCGCGTCTACGTGTACTACATGCTTAAACTCGGGGAACACACTGTCTATGGGAGGATGAGGCTTGCCGCCGTATCTCGCCATAAACCGTGGTTCCGTGGTCTGTGCTCTTAACTGCTGTATAGCAGGGTCAGTCTCGCCCTCGGGGTAAATCGATAGATTCGCCCACGCTGGTAGAGAATAACTTGAAACGTCTAATTCATTCCCCGATTGCCCAACTTCCCACATCTCTGGAAACCAGCCTTCACTTGTTTCAAAAGAACCGCTGAAGAATCCCCAAGAGCCTCGATGGTATCTACGAGCAAGCCGCCCATAGCACCTATCCCAGACCTCTTTGGGCCATCTACTGATTTCACACCCAATAATACCTTGTGGCTGCTCTCTTCCAATCTTCTTCGGGTCATATCCAGATACTGTCTCATACACCACTCCTATGGTTGTTGTCAATATACACTTCTGGTCTTTGTGGGTTGAGATAGAAGTTTTACTATTATCTACTAATCCCAGCTCATCAAGCCATTCGTGTATATACTCAAGTTCTTTACGTGCGTCCTCGAAGTCAGCACCGACAACCCAGTACAGGAGGTCTTCTCCATAACTGTTCTCGTGCGCATCAACGATGCCGCGTATAACACCCGTAAGCGCGCCGAGGAAAGATTTCCCGGCACCCTCACCGCCACCTATTAATTTAAGGCGACTCGGATGAAATAATACTTCCTGTTGTTCGTGGGATAGTTCTAGGTTCAGAAACCTCAATACGTCCCGAGCTTTCTCCGTCCACATTTACATGCACCTGCTGTACCCATTGCTGCATCATCTGCGCATATGGTGTCTTGTCGTCCTCAGTTATCTTTACCATCTCTGAAAATAGCTTAATGAGGAAGCGGCGGTCTGCCCCGGCATCCTTGCTTTCGCCCAGCGCACTATCCACGCTCGCCCGAATAAGTTTAGGTAAACTAGTACCTATCTCTTCAAGGCCGACTTGAAATGCGGTCTGCAACTTCTGTGCGACCACTTCGCCCTTGTTAGTATCTACCTTTCGGGGTCTTCCAGCTCCGGGCCGTGCCCCACCTCGATTAGCCATAATACTATTATACCATACTTTGACACCATTGACAACCCACCCAGTTATGTGATATAATAAATTCAGTGCCATTAATTGGCACCCTCCCGGTGCGAAAGCACCACTCCTCCTCGGCAGGGGGCTGCGAAAGTGGCCCTCTGTTTTCGCCCCCGACCAAGGACGGGGAGTCAACTGGCTCCCTTTCCTTCACACAGGAGTAGCACTTGCGTACAATACTACAATGCCCGTTTTGCGGCTCCCGAATGTTCGCCTACAAGTGCAAGTACCAATGCTTTGTATGCGGTTATATGATAGACTGCAGCGATTGATACCGCGCCGCGCGAACGCAGCCGTTATTCAAAAATTCAAACGCCCCGTTTTGTAGGTGAATGCGGCCTTTCCCCGGGCGAAAAGACTACTTTTTCAAAAATTTGTGTGCGCTAGGGCACCCGAGTGTAGATAGAGGCAGAGACGAACCCCAACTTTCGTAGGTCATGCCACATCCGGCAGAGTATTCCGTGACACTGACGGCTAGCCATGTTTTCATGTGTGTGCTGTGATATACCCTTTATTCGATGGCACAAAAAACCCCTACCTCGTAAGCGGTAGGGGCTAAACTTGTGCGCTGCGCAGGAGACAGCGTTAGATTTTAGGGTGGCAGTCAGTATGGCAACTCGTCTTTGTCCTCGTACTGGTGTCGGTGTTCTGGCATCTTATTAATTTGTTCTAACTCTGTAATACGTAAAGCCATATCACCCACCAGACTTTCCAGTCGTTTGATTCTGGTTACATGGTCAACATCATTCTTCACCAGCGTGTCAAGCATCTTATGTGTCAACTTGTCTAGTGCATGCTTATGTGAGTTCGCCTCGGATAACTTGTCAAGCACGTCCACCACTGCGTCAAGCCTTTCATTTGTCTTGTCATATACCGCATCCACTGTGCTGGGGTCTGCTTTGTATACTTTGTTCAACATTCGTTTTACCTCCTCGTGGTCTTTCCGTAGCC
>CEUI01008390.1_pt1 | contig 21130 bp, 30 predicted proteins | sample 531411 | NCBI WGS metagenome assembly CEUI01 (sample SAMEA2622841, study PRJEB7988) | marine metagenome | isolation source: saline water (ENVO:00002010), including
CAAAATATCAAAAGAATTATTCGGCTCTACCAAGCAATATATTAATCAAGAGGTGAAAATATTATCGCAAATAAATGAGGACACGCCTAATCAAATTGGCTCATACAGGCTTGTTGACATATCTACAGATGGGTTTAAATTGAATTTATCATTAACTGCACACAGGCCTTGGGACTTTATTTCTTTTCCACAAGACAAAGCATCGTTTAAAAATATTTATTTGCCTATAGTTTATGGTGCTTATGCTCCTAATGCATCAAGGCAAAATTCTCAAGACTATTGCAATAATAAAGAGCTTTTTCCTGTTGTAAAATATGGAAGAGGTGGTCAAGCATCTGGGTTTGTCCATGAGTCTTTGAATGGTTCAAGCGGCAATGAAGGACGGCCACATATATATGAGGAGAGCTTGGATGCCTTTATACCTGTAACGGCGGCCGCAGGCTCAAGTAGCTACGAAGACAGTTCTGGCACTTTTGCAGGAGGTAATATTATTGGTAGCGACACAAGGTTGTTTAGGGGGTTTAAATGTAAACCTACAGGAGTACATGCAGACAATAATTGGGGGACTAACGCAGACAGGGCATTTAACAATAGTGGGGCAGATGATACAAGTAATTACGCTGAGGAGATTAGAGAGGTAAATACGACATCATCAGCAACGGACAGTCTGGTTCTTGCTTGCCCTGAAATATCAGGTAAAATAACAGCGCTCGAAATAATTGTCAGAGCATCGCTGACAACGGCAAGCACAGGAACAATAAATTATACATCGACACTATTGAATAAAACGCTGGGTAGGAGTGATGTGATAATATCATCCAGAACATCAGACGGAACAACTGGGCCAAGCGACTCGACCAAATTTGACATGACCTCAAGTATAACTAATGGTGAAATGCCGTCAACAGTACAGATAGACATGGTAACGCAAAGAATAACTGGTAGCGGCACAGTTATAGCAACAGGCAGGGTATATGATGTGAGGCTATTTGTAAAAGCAGACAATGACTTTGGCGATGACCCGGTAGGAGCAAAACAAACAGCGCAGGAGACTCAATTATATTGTGGGGCTGATGGATTAGTGGATAACGGATGGAACTCAAGCGCGGCCATTACAGAAATACACGAGGTGCATCGCGATCTTTTAAGTAGGTTTGCAGGCCTTAGCGATACAGACCCTACAGGGTGGAGTGACCTTGAGTCAAGCAAGGATTGGACAATTAGGTATTGGCAACATGAGCCAATAGAGCTTGAGAAATCGTTGGAACGGCTACAATATGAAGGGGGTTTTATTTATGTTCCCTCCAGTAATAAATATATTCACATCAAAGACTCTTACTCAACAACTGCCAGCAGTAATATTTTATCAAAGAGCGATATATCTGGCATTAGTATAAAACTGACACCATTCTCACAGCTTTTGACAAAGATGGATGTAAATTATGAAAAACACCCATCGGAAGACGGATATGTGATAACTCAAAACTGCACAAATTCGACCTCAAGGGCCAAATATAACATAAAGAGTGCCGAGAACAAAAAAAACGTGAATTTGGATATGTATATCGCTCCCACAGTACCATCTACGCCATCATCAAATCCTAACGATGACTTTTATACCTATTACGACAATATTTTTGGTAGCGTAAAACTGATTGTTGATTGTACTGTGGTCAATCCAGAATATTATGCTTTAGAGTTAGGTGACGTAATAGAATTTGACGAGAACAATATGTTCCCGGCAACTCCAATGGGTCACAACTCGGCCACATGGAACGGTTTAAAAATGATGATCGTATCAATGAGTAGGAGTGTTGGTACGCTTAAAATAACAGCGAGAGAGATATGAGTACATATAATAGATTTGCAACTCCCAGAGCTTATGTTGATATGATACAATACAACTTAGCAAATGGATGGCGTGACCTTGATGACATCACAACGATACAGGATGACGGCTCTACAGCCGTAACATTCGATGCAGGTAGCGAGGCCAGTATGTTTGATGGAAGACCTGCTAATTACGCCCAGATAGCGCACGATACAAAGAGCTTTTATATTCAGTTCAATACAGGTTTCACTACAGATACGTTAGCAGAGTCAAATTACATTGCCATACTTAATCACAATATGCATGACGCTGACGCTGTCTTTGTTGTGGAAATTGGAGATCAAGCAGACGGTAGCGATTTTACCAAAATATCAACTACAGGTAGCCATACTAAATTAATAAACGCGGACGCAAATGATACAGCAGGCGAAATAGATCCGGGCGACAACGGATGGACATTAATAACGTGGAGTAAAAAAACAAGCGATAACCAGTACGTCAGAATAACTTTTTCAGATGATAATGGAACAGCGCAAAACTTTTCAGAGGATCTGGTCATAGGTAGCATCCAGTATGGCGAGTACATAGACTTTCCATCTGTGGATATGAATATCACCACGAGTATCGACTATGAGGGAGTTAAGTTGCAAAGGTCATTAGGTGGTAATGTATATTCATCAATGACAAGTATGGGAGCACCGACTTGGGACAGTACCAATCCATTTAATACAGCCACGACAGCCAATGAGCAGACCTACACATTTAAAAGAAGGCATGGAAGGGTTAGACATTCAATGACCATGAGTCATATTGCTGATACAACGCTTTGGGCATCGGCCATGCAAGGTGTACAGGCCAGCAAATTCTACGATGCAGAAACATTGCACAGTAATTTCTACAACAAAGTGATGGGACAGCATTTACCATTTTTGTTTACCATTGATTCAACAAGCACAGAGGAGGGGGACTACGGTATGTTCAGACTTGACGACTCCACGTTTAGTGCACAGCAAACACTCCATCGAATGTGGACAGTTAAAATGGACTTGGTTGAAGATTGGTAGGGTTTGGCCCGGACGATGGTTTGGCGTTACCCTCCTGCCGCACGACCGTCCGATGGGCCAATTAAAGAGCGTTTAAACACTCTCTATTTTAGTATGTATTCTTTAGGCACGACTATTTCACCTCTGCCCTTGTAGAACTTTTGTTTGTATTTTTTATATGCAACCATGCGTTTTCCCATGTCATCATATTTTGTTTCCATGATCTCGTAAGGCTTTAGTTTAGCTATTTTATTTGGGTCTTTTAGCCAATACTTTGCAAAGTGACCTCTGACCAAAATAAGCTTGTTTAGCTTTCGCCCTGTCTTTGTTGCTGTGCCATTAGATGCGTTGGCTGTGCGAGCTATTCTGTTGTTTATGTAGATGCCGCCGCCAAGCTCGGCATGGTCTTCCTGAGTTTCTTCCCTATTGATGAACTTTCTTTTTCGGTTTTCAGAAATGTCTTTTTTCACAGGCTCTCTAAAAGTTACAACGGAATTAACGCTTGTGATGTATAGTATCGTCTGAACAGCCAGCAAAGTATAATATTTCATTATTTTATGCATAGACTCATTTATATCATCAGACACAGGTGTAGAGTTAAAGACTGCGTTATCTACCGATTTAACTATGTTCATGCCCTGTTTCAATACAAGCTCCCAATAATGACCATTGTAAGTTAATGGGTCAACGTCACGATCTTTTTTGTCTGGTCTTGACGGCATATATATTCTGATTAGCTTGTCATCGTTTTCATATTCTTCCAGATTGACATACATGCCCTCAAATGGGTGCTCTGTGTCTTTTCCATCTGTGTCAGTAACTTTTTTAGGGAGCATGATATACATTGATTCGTTTGGCGCAACCAGCCAATCTGTGCGGCAAGGATATTCTGTGTCCATCAGGTCGTCCACTAAGGCCTTGTCGTGTATGTATAGGTTTCTCTCTTCCCTGTACCATTTCCAATAATGATACAGTTGCCTTAGTATTTGATTGGCGTGTATTTCTGTTTGCGATACTGCATACTTTCTATCTTCCTCGCTAACCTTCGCAACATCAATCTTTGTATCCTCTTTTTCAATGCACCCTCTTTTAAACAATGTAAGATAAAAACAATTTGAGGCTATTACATTAATATAGCTAATGACGTAAGGATTTTCTACAAAGGCCTGCGGTAAATACTTGGTATCTACAGCGCATGTAAAATCAAAGTTTTCACCCATATTGCTTAGGCCTTGATATTCTAACATATCAGGGTTGATTTCAAAGCTGTAGGTTGAGCCTGTGCATTGATTTAATTTCCAATCGTAGCTGTGCTCAATGCTTTGCATGACGCTTTCCATCTTCATGCTGTGTTTTTGACCATTAGGTAGTGTCATAAAATAATTGTCTGGCATGGCACTTTGATAGGTCAATACCCTTTCAAGGTCAAACATTCTAATTGAGTTTTTCATACTTTTTTTACTCCATTAAAATTATTGACCCTACCTTGCTTGGTCGCAAAGTGAGGATCATATTTTTTACCTTTGCTGTAACCATTACCACAACGCACCACCTCATCATAGAACCATCGTTGCTCATCCCTTGCTTTATATAAGAAAGCATCATCAACATTGCAACACCTCTGACACTTTCTGCCAACCACGCTTTCACTTTGCTCTACCTTTGCCTGTGCTTGGCCTGTATGCTGGTTCATTAGCGTTTTCATGCCATCAGCCTCAACCTTGTTCAGCATACCCTTTATTAAGCCCTCTATGGCCCTATTTATCCCATCAAATGACTCTGGGCTTATCCTAAAACCCAGTTTCCTTACGAGGGCTTTTATTTTTGATTTTTGTATGTATGACATTTTTACTCCTTTTTTGATCTTATCATAACTACCCTTAATCTAACACTTATAACAATTAGATGCAAGAACTTATTTATAATAAATAAATCAAATATAACTTGACATACAATTATAACATGATTTAATATGAGGTATGCTAATATATGAAATTATTGCCAACTTGTTCATTTTAAGCATCTCACTTGTAATGATAGCGTGCTCAAGTTTTATACTGTTCATTGCAGGTGATGTAGTTTTTGAGCGAGCTGGAATTGAGGAGGGGCCACGACAGTTGGTCGTTGGTGCGCTCATATTAATAGTCATTATTATAATAACATAGGAAAGACAATGCAAGACACAATCAAAAAAGAAAAGCAGACCAAGGATCATAGGTTCCAGATCATCGGACTCGATAGGGTTCTACGGAGCAAGTTCCTAAGTGTGTGCAAACTGAATAACCGTTCAGGCAACGAGGTCTTGAAAGCCTTTATGCAAGAGTACATTGACAAGCATGACGAATCACAGTCCTGACGCACTACTACACAAGGATAGGATTTGTGACTATTTAAAATTAAATAGCACACAAAACAGGCCTATCAAATCAAGGCAGATGCAACGACTATGGAACATTCCCGACTTGGCCGTTAGGCAGGCTGTTGGTCTATTGCGTGACGAGGGCAAACCGATCGCAAGTGGCCCAAGAGGTTTTTATTACGCCAAGACACCAGAAGAGCTTGAGTCTACCATAGATAATTTGAGAGAGCGTATTTTGGTGATGGAAAGACGAAGGTCAAAGCTAATAAGCGCACAAAACAAAATGCGCCATGACAGTAATGGGCAGGGACTGCTGTTCACAGACCTTGATAAGTGAGTTGACATGACAAATGAAAAAAAAGCAAAGTTGTTAAGAAGGCGGAAGGCTAAGATTAAAAAATTAAATATGCAGAGAAATTCGCCTCTAAAAACTAAAGAATTAAAGAAAAAGCTCGCTAAACTTAAAACATTTAAGCGACCAGATATATTTGGCATAAAAGAAAGGATATTAAACAGATGATAGCTGACACTATAGATGATCTACATTATCAAATGGCTGAAGACCAAACTGATGAAGAGATAAATGATGAGAAAGCAGATGCAATTTTATACGTTATTCAAAAAGAGCGTGAAAAGATGCAGGATATTACTTTGCAGGCAGGTAGTCAATGTGAAAAGATAATAGAATGGCAACAGACGCAATGTGATAACATTCAAAGAAAGATAGACGACCTACAGGCTCGTTTGTATCAATATTTTAGCTATCAGGTTTTAAACGACCCTGACCTAAAAACAAAAACGCTACCAAATGGCACAATGAAGATACGCAAACAACAGCCGTTGTTGGTCGTTGAGGATAGGGCTGTATTTTTCAAGAACTTGGGAGATAAGACCGAGCTGACAAGGGTCACTACAAAGCATGAGCCGGATAAAAAAGCTATAATGAAATATATTAAAGATACAGGTGACGTTCCTGATGGGGTAGTGCTTGAGGAGCGTGACGTTAAATTTACAATTAAAACAGGAGACTAATATGTCGAATTTAGATGTAATAAATGCCTTAAATGAACCAACTCCAAAGAACAGGATAAAATTCAGAGTAGGCTTTAAGAACAGGTCAAACACAAGAGCCCGTATGTTAGGGTATGTAGATGCCCGGTATGTCATGGACAGACTTGATAGCGCTGTAGGCAAGGATAATTGGAGTGCCTACTATAAAGTCAAAGGGGACACCATGTTCTGTACCATTAAGGTGACATGGCCTGATGGACAGGTGACTGATAAATGCGATTGTGGCACGGAGACTGATGTCGATGCCGAGAAAGGCCAAGCATCTGACGCCTTTAAACGTGCCGCAGTCCATTATGGTATTGGACGTGACCTATATTCAATGGGAGATTTTTGGGCCGTACTTGACGCCAATGGATACGTAGACAGAGATTGGCAACCAGAAGGCTGGGACAGTTCTTCAATGAACAGCGGACAGGATGGCTCCTCATCCGATCCCATAACTACAGCTACCGCGTCCCAGCCTCCTACCTCTACAAATAAGACAGCTCAGGATATAGCAGATAGAATAGCAAGGCAGGAGCGTGCAAATGAGGCTGAAAATAGCCCTAAAAATGACGAAACACAGAAAATAGATACTAAGACACCTTTAAAACAGGGAACGCCTCCAGAGGACGAATCTGTAGAGGTTAAAAACCTAACAAAGATAACAGAGTCTGCAAAAGCCGTTCTAATGGTGCCTCCTGAGTTCTATCAAAAAGAGGGTGCTGATGATAAGGATGGAAATCAGACCAAACAGTATTGGATACCTAAGCAATACATATATAGTGATGACCAGATGATGAATGGCAAACACAGGATAACTGTTGCAAGGTGGATAGCAGAGCAAACGCTGGACAATGGAGAGCCTAAATACACGATTGACACAGGGGAAGACGTACCATTTTAATATATGAAAAAAACGGCCTACATAATAGTTCCTGCCGTTGTCAGGTATGATAAACGGTTGCCACTTGGTGCGCGTCTGTTATATGGCGAAATTAGCGGCCTTAGCAATATGCATGGTTTCTGTTTCGCCTCTAACGGCTACTTTGCCAAGGCTTATGGAGTAACTGATATTACCATATCGAATTGGATCAGTAAATTAAAGCAATGCGAATATATCAATATCAGCTATAACCCACACCGAAGGATATTTGTACCGAAATTAGATGAAAAAAAAGATAATACACCGGATACCAGTTCCTAAGAGCTGGTTCATGGCGGCAGGGAGTCCATCTATTAACTATTGCGGCCAACAGATGTATGAATGGACATACACGACCACACTACCAAAAAGAGAGCGTTTAAACATAGTCTATAGGGTCACTGCGGATGATAAACATAGGAATTGATCCCGGAGTTAATGGAGGGATAGCTATTATAGATAATGGTCATATAGAGGCCATTAAATGCCCTGATACGGTCAAGGATATGGCTGATGTCATAAAGGATGCAAAATGGGACTGTGTCAATATGTTCTGTATCATAGAGAAGGTTCACAGTATGCCCGGCCAAGGAGTAGCATCTACATTTAAGTTCGGTAAGAACTATGGACAATGGTTGGGTATATTGGCCGCTCACGGCGTACCGTATAAAGAGGTGCCTCCACAGAAATGGATGAAATATTATGGAGCTATGCCTAAAGATAAGACAAAGCGAAAGAACCACATCAAGCATTTAGCTCAGAGCTTATACCCTAATATAAAGATAACACTCAAGACATCGGATGCTATACTATTGGCTAACTGGTGCAGAGAGATAGCTCCTGATATAAGTGATTCACCATTAGCTACAGGGTTCATGCAGAAAGATGAGGGATAGTATTCAATGGGTCATAGACCAGTACACAAGGAGATATAAACAGGGAGAGCACAAAGGAGAGCCGGGCTGTAAGAATCACTATGCTAAGGAGACAAAGAGGCTAAAGCTATGCCCTAACTGTGAGCATGTCTGGGAGATAGGACACACAGGAAGATGTGTACGATATAATCATTTGCCTACTTATAAGCTAACTAAGGTTATTTGTACATTCTGCAAAGGGCTTAGAGGTAGTTATAAAGATAGATAAAAGTTATCCACAATGATATCCACAGCCTTAAAGCCTATTATAAATACCCTTAAAGATCCCTTTATGCTACCCTTAAAGAATTCTTTAAGCATAATATTATAATGATATATATAATAAATACAAAAAAAGAAAAAAGATATTAGAGCTGATATGATATGTGGATAACTCTATGATAACAGGATATATGGACATCTTTTGTACATGGATGGAATGGAATGAAAGGGAATAGTTGTGGGTCAATCACTCTGGCAGGGAAGGCTTTGCAACGATCAATACCCTATTGCAACCAGTTGTTAATATGAGTCCAGCATCAACACCAATAAACATATCTGCTATAAGTCATTATATATATGCACTTACAGGGATATATAGGTCATTATAATTATGCGCATAATATACATTATGTATAACTCAGGGGTTATGGGGGTAATGGAAAGGATGGCTGTGTGCACCACCCTCACTCGCAAATATGATGATAAAACGTCAGGTTGGAACCTGTTTTCTACAAAATTATATTCTGTATCGTCAACGATATGAATTATGACCATTTAGAGCGTCTTTTAAAGAATCATAGTAGGAAGACATCCTATTCAAGTAATATAAAGATAGCCTTTAATGTTATTAGCCTGTTATCGGCCATTATCTATAGCTGGGTAACAATGGAGAACCGGGTTAGTGACCTCGAGGAAAAGATATTGAAGATGGAGGAGATGGATAAGCTGGAAACTCAGATAAGGATGCTTGAGCTAAGGGGTAATGATATTGAATTAGATAATTTAAGAAAGAGGGTCAATTAATGGGGCACAATATAAAATTGCCATCATATATGAAGGTATTTAATGACCGGCAGAGGACTGCTATTGAATTGATGGCATCCAGACCGGGATTAAAAACAGGCGAGGCGGCCGAGGCATTGAATTGTACAACAGAGACTATTAGGGCCTACAGGCGTGACCCGGCATTTAATGACGCTGTATATAGTAGGTTCATGGAAATAAGTGGAGGAAAGCTCATAGATGTAGTAGATGCCATGATCAGGGAGGCCACAAAGGGGAATGTGCAGGCGGCCACGTTAGTATTAAAGCATTATGGCAAGCTGGAAGATAAGATAACGGTCAGGATAGAGTCACCGTTCGAGAAATTTTTGAAGATAGGTAATATAGATGAGGCGGAGGTCGTGAATGAAACAGATGCTGTTGATATTGGACAGGCTGTCGCTATAACGTCAAACCTCCCAGAGCGTGATGAGTCCAATGATAAGCCCTTGAAAAGAATAAAAGAAGAGAAAAAGACAGTTAGGGCCATTCAGAACGGAACCTATAAGCAAGACAAGAGAACCACAAGGCGAAAGAAGGCTTATAATTTGCGCATGAGGGCTGAAAAAGTAGGTATGGATATGCTACCACCGGGAAGACAAAGAAAGAACGTCAGAGAGGAATGGGTCAAAGAGCTGGAAAGCCGTGAACAGGCGATGGGAATTGTATAATGACATCACAACTTACCATCCCATTTGAAATTGATGATAATAAAAAAATAAAACAAATGATCCGGACGTTAAAAGTAGCCAAAGCCAATTTAGCTACCTCAAAAATGAATACTGATTTTTATTTACAGATATTAAAAAATGAAAGAGGGCATTTCTGCCCTCCATCATTAAAATAGCACAGCTACGGAGGTTTTTTCATACATCTCCCTTTCGCATCTTCTTACTCCAAGATGCATGGTTGGTTATACGAATGATCTGGCGATACATTGCACCTGAATACTCACGCCACTCATCACAAGACTCTAAGGCATCTATTATCATGTCATAAATGTCTTGTAGATATTCCAGAGTGTCCTCACGAGTGTCAAGGTTGTGCAAACGCTTAACAAATCTCTTGCGAGAATCATCATTCCTTAGCCACATGCCAAGAGCAAAGCGCCTGTCATTCAGCTTTTCCATTGCCTGTATGAAATTAGAATGACGGCCATTTGAGCGAATAAGGTCATCGCACATAACGCAAACACATTTATCTGCATCATCGTTGTGGATAAAATAATCTTTCATATTATCTCCTATTGTTAAAGGTTGAAAAGAACATCTGATATTATTTCTATAATATATATAACAAGAAGATAATCAACGTTGATTCTTGAGTGCCAACAAAACAACGTTGTTTCCATAAACAAAAAAAGCCTCGGTACTCCGAGGCTCTTTTCTTTTAGGGTTGCGGCGTGTTTATACTGTATAGTAATGTACCTGTTCGTCAGTAATATCTTTAAAGCCAACGCTGTCACAAAAATATACTTTAGTCTCGCATGTAATAGTGTCCATGATAGTTACTATGTCGCCAACAGACATTGAGGTGTGACCAATAAAGCCTTTGACTTTAGGGTCATCATGAGTAGCGTCTTGAATGTACTGTGCATCAAAACCATTGGAGGTTTTAAGGTCTGAGGTGGCAATGCGATTAAATTTATCATATAGTTGTTCGCATACTCCATTATTACTATACCAAGGATGCTCTGTAGGAAGCTCAAATACAGCGACATTGCTATAGTTGTCCTGAATGAATGTACGGCCCATATTCCAATACTTTTTAAGCCAATCCCAGCCCATCAAGGCATCACGATGAATATTTGTATTTTGATATTTAACTACTACTTTTAGCATGTTTAACTCCTGTGTTGTTGTATTATTGTGTATCATAACTAAAGGATTATAACACTTATAACATATATGATGCAAGTAAATAATAAATAAAAAAAAGGCCCATTTCTGGGCCTCTCTTTTAGGGTGTTTAAACGTCCTATGCAGTACCATACTGCGCTTATTTTACTAATGACCAAAACGAAGGTTTTTCCATCTCTTATCTAAGTTCGGAAATCTTTTGTCCCACTCATCACCTCCAAGTTCTTCGTTATCCTTTGCAGATGCGATGTCGTCAGTCATCTTTGTACCACATACGCCGCAAGAAGGAGCACCTTTATCAAACATGGTTCTGCTCATGCGTACAAAGTAAGGGTCTGTATCAGCGCATTTAGGACATTCTATTTTAAGATTCCTTGTGGTCTGAGGCTTTCTGTACTGTTCATAGTCGAGCTTTTTGTGTGGATATGGGCCAATCTTCTTTTCTATCTGCTTGATGGTTTCTGCAAGCTCTTCAGTCTCTGTTGTTGCTGTCATTTTACCTGTAAGGCCACAAGCTAACGCCATTCTGCGAAATGATGGGCCGTGTCCCTGACAGTCTTCTACTGCGTGTATCAATTCGTGGACTAAAACACCTGCCACTTTTGTGACCTGACTTTTATCAAGGCAAGGATTAATGAATATCTCGTTCACATTTGCATCTGAGCAAACACGCTTGAAACATACGCCAATGGTCTTGCCATGCTTTGAGGCTCCGCCCTTTGGAGGGTAGCCTACGCTGATCTTGACCTTTCTGAGATTCAGGGCGATGCCTGCTGGTTTGAAGACGAGGCGATTTAATTCGCGCGCCATTCTATTCAACCAAGTTTCTCTATTCATTTTCTTCATTTTTAACTCCTGTTTGTTTATTTGTTGTGTCATAACTATAACAAGTATAATACATAATGTTTAAACAATGCAAGTTATTTATGAAAAAAAATAGGCCCACCGAAATGGGCCTATTGGACGACCGTAGTTATGATGCGGAGTTAGGCTGAATAAGGCCTGTAGCCGCCCTTTATTAATGAGTGAATATAAAGTATATCAAGTGGCATAAAAAGCCGAATATGAGCCAATTAACCACGAATTTGCCTATTTTATCTACCATACTTAATCCGCGTTTACTGAGCTTGTATAATCCTGCTCTGTGATCAAGAACCTATGGCCTTTGAAAAAATAGAAATGCCATGTATTCATAGAGTGTTTCTGTCTGGCTCTGTAGATATTGACAACCTTGCCATTAGGCAGTTTTCTTCTGCCTAAAAATAACCTGTCTGTCAACCGACAAGTAAGTTTTGTTCCTGTTTTATACCATTCCATCTTACTTACTCCCTTCTGCCTTATCAATCATATCGCTAACTCTTTTAATAGTATCATTCTGCGTTGTATATTGCTCCATCCAACCCTTTACCCATTTTAAAGTATCAAGCATTTCAGGTGCTAACTTGTTTAAACTTTTCTTTTCTGCTTTTTTTCTTTCTTCTAATTGAATAAGTCTTAATTCGTGCAATGTTCTCATCTTACTCACCTCCTAATTCTGTGTCAATCATATCTACGGCATTGTCGACATCACCTTCATCAAATTCCTCATCGTCATACTCTGCACTTGGGTCACCTATTAAGCCCGAATTACAATAATCTTTCACTTTATCCTCAACAACACCTAACTCGATAGAATAAAAACCAAGCTCGCTGTGTACCTCTTCAATAAATTCTGAATATGTCATTACTTACTCCCTCTTACAGCTAAAATAGTTTTCCTTACAAATTCTCTTTCAGCTTTCACTAACTTTCTCGACATCTGATGCTTAGTTTCACACAATAGCGAGGTTAACCTTACGCTTTCCGTAGTGAGGAGTGAAACAATCAACTCTTTTTGTTCTTTTGTCATTTTTAACTCCATATTATTAATTAATTAGTATCATAACTAAAACAATTATAACAATGCAGATATATTACATGCAAGAAAAAAATGAATAATATTTAAAAAAATTTTTAAGGTAAATTAAAATAGTGAAATGACTGAAATATCTGCATATAAATCGAAATGGTTTGAATTTTTAAATTATGATCCGCATCCCGGCCAACAGAAAGTACACAAGGCCTTGGAGGACATTAGATTTGTTGTCGCTTGCTGTGGGAGGCGCTGGGGCAAGTCCATGGCGGCGGCCAAAGAGGCAGAGGCTTTAGTGTCTCAGCCAAATAAGAACGTCTGGATCGTAGCTCCAACTTACTCGACATCCGAGCGGATATTCAGGATAGTATATGACGATCTAATAATCAAGCATAATCTACCAACGCTCCGCAAGTCGTTAAATGATCAATACATCGAGTTTGAATGGGGGTCAAGGATAGAGGGCAAGTCAGCGGAACATCCGGAATCTCTAATCGGAGCTGGCAATCACCTCGTCATTATTGATGAGGCCAGCAAGATGAATCTCAAAAAAATATTTGAGATGTATCTACGGCCTACCCTTTCAGATACCAAAGGTAAATGCTTGATGATCTCAACGCCTGAAGGCTATGATGCGTTCTACGAGTATTTTCTCTATGCAAAAAAAGCTGAGATGTGGGACTCGTTTAACTCTCCCTCTTGGGAAAATCATCATAGCTTTCCGCTCGGTCAGGAAGACCCTGACCTTGTTGAGGCCAAGGAATCAATGACCAGAGAGGTCTTTGACCAAGAGTTCAGAGGTGAGTTCACGGCATTGGCTGGTCGTGTCTATAGTGATTTTTCACGCAATACCCATGTGGGTTCCCATCCATATAATCCCATGCTACCTGTATATCTGGGACTGGACTTTGGCTATCGTATGCCTGCCGCTGTTTTCTTCCAGACAGGCAAACTTGGGAACAAGGGCGATGACCATATATTTATAATTGATGAGATATTACACGAAAAGAATTTAAAAATATCTAAATTATGCGAGGCCATACAGGCCAAACAATATAGAATAGCAAGAGTGTTCGGCGACCCAGCCGGATATCAGATGCAGTCTTCTGTAGGGATGGGAGAGGCAGATCTATTCAGACAGATCACAGGGTGGCCTGTGATTAGTAGAAGGGACAGATATAGCAGGTCTATTTCCTCTGGAATTAGTCATGTCAGGCAGTACATGATGACAGCCAGCGGAGATATTAGACTGCATATTGACCATAAATGCACCGGGATAGTGGAAGACCTTGAGAGCTATCGCTACCCAGAGCACAAAGAGAACAGCAATCTAAAAAATGAGCCTTTGAAAGATGGGTACCATGACCACGGAGTAGACGCTCTGAGGTATGGTATTTGTGGCAGGTTCCCTATTAGAAAGCAAAAATACAGGGTTGAAAAGATATGATCGAAACAGCACAAATATTGATTCAGGAATCCTTGAAAGATCAAAAGATGCTATATGCACAGGATAGGCGTAACGCCATTTATAAACTACTGGACTATTATGCAGGCGACAACACAGCGCAGTATATAGAGGACAGGTTTAGTGCAGACGCTTTCAGGGAGATTCCGGTTTCAGAGTTCAACGTCACACGCAGAATGATTGACAGAATGAGCAGGATATATACTTTGGGTGCTACGCGAAATGTCAATAAAACCTACGACAGCATGACCATGAAAAAGCCGCACAAGATGAAACACATGGAAAAAATGACCAGATTAATTGGAACTATTGCCACACAGGTGGTGTTTAAACAGTACCCTGAGCCTCATTTTAATTACAATCCTGTTTATTATTTTGACGCTTACTTTGACCAAGACCCATTTGTGCCGTATGCCATTACTTATCCAATGGTGCAAAACGTCCATGATGTTTCCGATACTAAAAAATTGAATTACTGCTATTGGGATGACAAGCAATATTTGATATACGATGAAGATGGGAATATCATATTTGAACAGGTGCATAATTATGGCATCATTCCATTTGTATTCACGCACAGAGAACATCATTTAAACGAGTTCTTTGTAACAGGTGCATACGATATCTGTGCCGCTAATGAGCAGATCAATATACTGCTAACAGAGGCCGCATTGGGCATGCGTTTTCAAATGTTTGGTCAATATGTGATAGAGGGTATGTATGAGGAAGAGAAAATAATGCGTGCAGGGTCTTCAGAAATAATGGTCATACCCGAGCCAGCCAAAATGGACATCAAATCTCCACAGGCCAACGTAAGGGACGCCATCGACCTTGTAAAAGCAATCCTTGACCTGACGGCCCAAAATAATCATCTGTGGATAACATTTGCAGAAGATGGAAAATCAGACAGACCCTCAAGTGGTATCGCATTGAAAATAAAAGACTTAGAGCGCTTTGAGGATTATCAGGACGATGTGGAATTGTGGGAGCTGTATGAGCGTGAATTATATTCTGTTGAAAAAGTAATAGCAGAGGCTAACGGCATCAAATTGCCAGAGGAAATGGGTCTGAGATTTAACGAGCCAGACTATCCGATGAGCGCACAAGACCAGATAGCTGTGGATACATTTATGTTGAGCAACAATTTGATAACCCAAAAAGATTTGATGCTGAAATATAATAAGCATTTAACAGAGGGTGAGGCAGAGAAACTTGTAAACGAGAACAAGGAGGCAAATGCCGAAGGTCAAGGAACAGAAGGGGAAGAACGATCAGTTTTTAATAGGCTTCTTAACCAAACTCCAGCGTCTTAATGATATTGAGGTAGACATACCACAGGACAATATTGATGCGGTTATTAAAGACCCTCGTCAATATGCGCTTGATTTTATTGAGCTTGAGTTTGCAAAGAATGTACCAAAGTTTATTAAGGCGTATAAAATGGGTTTTGAGTTTGGGAAAAAGAACAAATGAAACACATTAATAAAGAATTTATAATCCTGTGTTGCTGGTATATTCTTTTATTTATATTTTTATCATTTTATGCCTGCGGTGGGGGCTGGGAGGTATGCGGCTATGAACTGGATAAAATATAATGCCCAAGGATATGGAAAATGGGGCCAGATCATTTAAAGGTCAAACGGTAGGCTCTGACAGCTTTGCCCTGACCATCAATATTAAGTGGCTGTGTCAGCTCATAGCTTTGATCATTGGCTTGACGGTCACATTTTACCAGTACCAGATGAAGATCATGGCTATGGAACAAGACATAGCACAACACAAAAAAGACATTGAGGAGCTAATAGCTCACCATGAACAGGAGGAAAAATTTAGGATAGAACAGCTTGAAGAGTCTGTTAAGTGGTATGAGAAGGAAATGGTCAAGGTCGGAGGCGTGTCATTAAATCCATTCTCTTGGAAAAAGAAACGAGGTAAGGGAGATTAATATGGAAGAGCTATTTGGCTTATATGCTGAGTACGGCGCCGTAGCGATAATTGTAGGGCTTTTCGTATATCTTATTATGAATTTGATGTCGAGCCAGAAAAAACAAGATGAGTGTCTTGATGAGATACAGCAGAATCTGGCAAAGATGGGAACCGTCATTGACAACACGCAGTCAATAACCATCAAGCTGGTCGATAGGTGGAACTCCGAGGCATCAGATTCTACAAGGCGTCACGAAAAAATGATTTCGGAATTAAATGATGTGACAGATGTTCTTATGGAGCTGAAAGGTGCCATGAGTCGCATTAATGGGAGGAACTGATGTACGAATATGACGCCAAACTTGTGAGGGTGGTGGATGGAGACACGGTAGATGCGATGATAGACCTCGGCATGACGGTCTGGATAAAAAAACGTATTCGCTTTCATGGTGTGGACACATGGGAAAGTCGGACGCGAAACAAAGCAGAAAAAAAGAAAGGACTGCTGGCTAAGGCCAGAACAAAAGAGCTGTTGGCCCTGAATGATGGTAAATTCAGACTCAGGTCTATGGGGCTTGGAAAATATGGCAGGGTCTTAGGAATATTAAATGTAGAAGGGCACGAGAGAACTGTGAATCAGATGCTTATAGATGAAGGCCATGCATACACCTATCATGGGGAAAAGAAAAAGACCTTTAAATGATAAAGTCTCGCAGAAATTACAGCTTTAAAAAAGCAGGGAATCAAATCCAAAAAACGATTGCTGAGATGTTGACCGATATGGCCCGATATCAGAACGAAAGCATACAAAGGGGCATAGACACCCAGACAGACATAAAAGGGGCGAAATACGTTAAATTAAGCACCATCTCAACACTCCCTATACGAAACAGAAGGGGTCATGGCTTTACACCACTTGACACGATGAAAGGCGCAAGGCAAAAAAAGCTAAGGAATACAAAAATCACACCAGCAAAGCCGGGTAGTCTCGTGTCTCAAGTTTTAATGCTTACAGAGCATGGCGTGTATCACAATGAGGGCTTTACTACAGCCGCAAATTCAATGATTCCGGGCAAAAAAGTTCCTAAACGTGAATGGTTTGGCATCACAAAAGAAATGAAAAAAAACGGCGCACAATACAAAAAATTTGTTGAAATGGCGCTGTTTAAACTGGCTCATTCGTTAGTTAAATAATGGCAACAAACGCTGAACTTATAGCATTGTTTGGAGATGACTTTGAGAACGTTTTAGCAGGTCTATCCCAATTACCTCCAGAGGCAAGGCAGTTACTTGATCAGGCAATGGGTAAAATGCTGTATGACGCGGATGTGTTTACGTCAAGAGTAAACAAAGCTGTACAAACTCAGGCGGCGGCAGGAATATCAACTAACGCTATTAAAGCAGGTCTATTGACCGACATGCAAACAGGTGGCCCTGTATTTGGGGAAATAAGAAATTCTGTTAAGGGCGCCTTGGTTGAGGGCATAAATCAGTCAAGTAGAGCAGGTCAATTCCAAGCATTAGACCCAGAGTCTGACACGCTGTTCACTTGGGTAACTATAGCAGGGCACAAAGTTTGCCTTGATTGCGCTCCAAGAGGAGGACAGCAAAAGACGCTCAAAGAATGGGAGCAGGAAGGTTTACCCGGTACAGGATGGTCGGTCTGTAAGGGGTATTGTTATTGTATTATCGACCCAAGCGGAAAAATATCTCCCAGATTGCAAATGGAGGGAGTTGTTGAGAAAGGCGCTACGGTTAAAAAGAAAAGAGTAGCTACAGCGGTTTCAGCAACAAGTACGGCATTAGATAAAAAATTCACAAGTGGGAACGCAGAAGGGAATCAGCATTTTGTTGATGCGTTCACAGACAGTAGTAAAAAATTTAAACAAGTGTTGGGACAATTTCCTGAACTGAAACATATATCTCAAAGAGGGTCGGGGTATTTTACAGAGCACAGGAATAGAGCATTTGAAAAATGGTATAAAGGTGAAAAAGATATTAAATACCAAACAAGGCATGGGGGAATCAATATAGAATATCAAATTAAAAACACGCCTGCTTATAAAAGAGAATACGGTACGATTAGGCATGAATATGGGCATTTTATGCATCACAATATCCATCCTAATATAGGGAAAATGGATTCAGTATATAAAAAATATTACGCAGACCTTAAAAATGGGGTCGTTGTATCTGTTGATGATTTTGCAAAACTAAACAAATTGAGCAAAGCAGATGCCGACCAGTTAAAATTCCATGAGGCCTATTTTAAATCGCGGCACAAATTAGGGGTAGGCAGTAAGTATAAACGGACAAACAAGGTAATGGCGGAAAGTAGAAATGAAAACTGGGGTATGATGCATGAGATGAGAAATATGGTTCATTTCGACTTGCCCGGTGGAAAATATTTTACAAAAGACCATGCCCTCATCAAGGCATTAAAAAAAGATGAAAACGCCACGATGGCATATATTCAAGATTTATTTGGAGCGTTAACTCACAATAAAATAGGATATGGACATGCTGATTCATATTATAAATGGGCAACTATGGACAGGCACGAGGTATTCGCAAATTTGACAGCATTATATAGCCATCAAGACCCTATCTATTGGAATTGGCTAAAACAAACCTTGCCTGAGTTAACTACCTATTATGAAGAATTAATGGAAACAATTTTAAGAGATGGGTATTTTGGAACAGCGATGAATTAAAGTTTTATTTTTTTCTGCTTTTCAAAGTCGTCATCCACAATACCTAATTCTTCATTAATGACCTCATCGTAGCCACGCATAGGTGTTTTAGTTTTCAATGCTTTATTTAGGGCCTCAAATAGCTCATCATCTGGATATCCAAAAACAGGTGGAAACTCTCCAAACATAGATTCGTACTTTTTGCTAAGATCAGCAATTTCGTTTGTCATATATATACCTCCATAATTACTGTTTTAATTTACAACGCTTTTTTATACCCAAAAAGCCTCTTGCTTTTGCTATCATAACTAAAACAATTATAACACATAATATGTATATGATGCAAGTAAAAAAAATAATAGCCTTAAAAAAAACTTTAAGACTATATTCTATTATGAAAAAAGCAGGGAGATAAGCCAGATGGCTGAAGAAACAACAACGCAAGTTGAAGAACAGGACGTTCAAACTACAACGCCAGAGGGCGAGGTAGATTACGAGGCACTTTATCAGAAAGAGAAAAAGTATTCACAATCCTTGAGGTCGCGTGCTCAAGATGCTGAGTCTAAAAACGATAAACTTTCGCTAAAAGCGGAGGAAGACCGTCAGGCAAAGCTGATTGCAGAGGGCAAGAAAGATGATCTTATAACAGAGCTGAAAGAAAAGACGAAAACGCTGGAAAGCAAGTTGGTGATGTTTGAGAAACAAGATGCGGCAAAGAGGGAGACATTGTTGGAGGCTATACCTGAAGATGAGAGAGTGCATTATGAAAACATGAATTTAGAACAATTAGAGCATTTCGTGAGGCAGGCACAACCTTCAGACGTTTCCAATCCGGCAGAGGCTGTTCAGGGACGTACTAATACAAACGTCAATCTTGACTCATTCATGGCGAATGATGAAAAGTTCAAGCGTGAGAATTATGGAGATATTGTGAAAGCCTACGACCGAAAGGCCACACAAAAAACGAAAATTACATAAGGGGCATTAAATGGCAACACCTTCTGGAACCGTTTTTGATACTGGTGTAACTCAATATTTCATCCCAGAACTCTGGGGTGACTTGATCATATAGGTCGTTTTCATAGGTGACTATGATTATTACTATTGCGGAATTAGCCGGGAAACCTAAGTGCGAAAGCATAAGGCAATCCGAACCGAAGGCTGTGTGTAGCACAGTCAGGGGCAGAGCATAGGCGATGAAAAGATATAATTCGCCCACGAGGCCGCAACTACTTACTGAGTAGAAAAGATATGCCGATACTCCGTAGAAATGCGGAGATGTGAGATAAAAAGCTCACAGCAACAATGCTATAAATATTTTGAGGAACGTCTGGTATTCAAAAATACTATTGAAGATTACTCTTCACTTGTTCAGAGTAGTGGAAAAATTATCCATATTCCTGAAATTGCAAAAATGACAGCATCGAGTTTAACAGACGGCGCGGCAGTTAGTTATGTCGCTCCTGCTGAAACAGAAACTCAGTTAACTATCGACAAGCATTACTATAGTGCAAAGATGTTTACTGACGTTTTACAGGTGCAAAGTCAATATGACCTGATCTCAGCTTACGCTAAAGCTATGGGCTATGCTCTGGCTAAACAGGTCGATTCTGATATCGCCGCTCAGTTGATTACTGTGAACCAAGGTGCAACCTTGACAACTGATGACCAAATTACAGCCGCAGAGTTTGAGGCGGCCATTGCTAATTTGGGCGAGAACGACATTGATTATACGTCTGGTGACGTTTTCTTTGTTGTTAATCCAACCTTGTATGCTGACATGCTTAATCCTGCTGGTACTTTTGGTGCGAGTTTTGTCAGAGCAGACATTACAGGTTTTAACTCTGGTAACAGCCCAGCACTTACAGGTGTTGTTGGACGATTAATGGGCATGCCAGTTCTTATGTCAAACTCGCTATCAGCCGGCGGCACAAATGTGTCCGGTGTGATCTATCACAAGAGCGCATGCGCGATGGCAGTTCAACGCGATATAGACGTAAAAAGCCAGTACGATGTAGACTATTTGGGCACTAAAGTGGTGGCCCACACATTGTATGGAGTGAAAATACTTGATGACTCTGACAATAAAAGAGGATACAAGTTCACTAACGCAAGTTAATAACTGATTAA
>CEUI01006780.1_pt1 | contig 20925 bp, 48 predicted proteins | sample 531411 | NCBI WGS metagenome assembly CEUI01 (sample SAMEA2622841, study PRJEB7988) | marine metagenome | isolation source: saline water (ENVO:00002010), including
AGAAGTTTTGGACTTGGGAGAGGATCGTGAGGTGGGTCATTATAGTCGTCCTGTCAGCGTTAGTGATATTTATAGGGGCGGGCTGTCAGAACATTAAAACGGTAGAACTAGATTTCGGGGGGCTGGAGGTAGAGTATTTCCCCAGTCACCCATCACAAGAGGAAAAATCAATTTTTGACTTCAGCACTATAACTAATAGAGTTAATGCGGTTCCAGCAGAATGGGACGGCCCCTTGCTGATGCCAATGGAAAGAAAATAAAATATTATGGCTAATACATATAAATGCGTGAGGCTTGAGCCTCTGAGTAAGCACGACAACAAGGACTGTGTGTGTGAAGTTGTGATCGGATTAGTAGGAGAAGATGGTGAGGGCAACTCGGCATACATAGACGGGGTGTACCATTACCCAATGGATTCCATGCCTACGGTGGCTGAGTTTCAGGCTGGGGCTAATGCCCTCGTTTCCCAATTCGCAGCTAATCAAGGCTGGATCAAAAACTTGGATGCCCAGATAGAGAGCGCCAAAAAGCGCAATGTTTCTACTGAGGGTTTCGAGGCTCCAGAGATAACGGTGGACGCTACGGTGGAACCAGAGGCGGGTAGCCCTGCTGCCCCAGCGGAAGAAGCCCCAGCGGAAGAGGAAGCCGAAGAGGAATCCAGTGATGAATAAATTAACTAAACGACAGGAATCTGCACTGGCTCGCCACTCACAGCACCACACGGCTAAACACATGAAATCCATGAAACAGATGATGGGGCGTGGCAAGAGTTTTACTGAGGCTCACAAGGAGGCTATGCGGAAAGTTGGACGCTGACATGGACGACTCATGCAATGGTGGCAACTCTGAACAACAGGAGGAAAAGGAAAGGGACTGGCCTTGGTACAGGTATCAGACTGAAGAGGAAGATAATGGTTGAAAGCCCCACCAAATCCCCTTAGAATCAGCTCTTTGGTATGGACAATAACAACGACGACCAACTAAAGGCGGCGGTGCAGATTCTTGCACAAGTCGCAGACAGAGCAATGGTAGACGGCCCAGCCGGGAGGCAGAGGGATCAGGCAGTACAGCTGCTGGCCCAACACTTCGGACTGACCAACCAATCGACAGAACAGCCTGAGATATTGATGCCCGAAGAAGGGGCAAATGAATCTGATTGATGATATAAAAGTGTTAGCTTCGTCTGGTTTTGCGCTCTCAACATGGTGGATAGAAGCCCTAGACCCCGTGCTGAAGTGCCTAATCAGCGTATTTACGCTTATATATGTATCAATGAGGATAAGGTATCTTTACAAAAACAAAGGAGAATAGTAAATGCTTAAAAGTAAAACATTGTGGACGGCCATTACGGGAGCCGTGGCGGGTGTCGCCGGATATTTCACAGGCGAACTTGAGCTTGGAGCTGCTGCTAACGTAGTGATAACAAGCCTCTTGGCCATCTTCTTGCGACACGGAATTAAGAAGGTGGAAGCCTGATCGTGGGATGGTTGCTCTCGCTAGTGAGGGCAGTTCCTGCTCTAAAAAGCATACTAGAGCAGTTAGGTAAGCTGTTTCGCAATGCCAAAGCGGATTCTCACGTCGCTAACACTCGCAGCCACATTGATGGTGCTATCAAGCGGGTGCGCGACAAACAGTCCAAGGCATCAAAACGTCCAACGAATACTCAAGGCCCACCAAAAGGGGTTTGAAGATGCCGTCCTAGCCTCACCTGCGTCAGAGGCTTTCGTAGAAGAAACTTTAAACACAATAGCTAATCTTGAAGGTGAGCTAATAAGGAAAGAATGACGACAGATGAAATCCGCCGGGGTCAGGGGGGAACTGCTGGTGGCGGAAAAGCTGATCTCGAAGGGGTGGGCGGTATCCTTTCCGTTTGGAGACAACGACCCGTTTGACATAATCGCAAACCGAGAGGGGAAGATACGGCGCATTCAGGTCAAGACCACTCTCGGCCTCCACGAGTACCCGTCCTCCCGGCCCCACTACCAATTCCAGTTAGCCAAAGGGAAATCATCCAAGACCCCATATAACGTAGGTCAAATTGATTTCTTTATCTGTTGCGCTCTAGACTCTCTAAGGTTTTGGGTTATTCCGCTAACCGAAACAGGGGCAATTACTGCTAAAATATACAGCGGAACCGACAACAAAAACCGCTTTTCCAAGTTTGAAGATGCTTGGGGCTTGCTTGATTATTAAATTCCGGCTTGACACCCCTTTTTCCTTTTGCTACCTTCCTTTCACGAGGCAACACCAGCCTTGCCATTATGATATTTTCAGTTAAAGAGGTAGCCGATTACTTAAGGGTTGAGCATAAAACGGTGCGCAAACTTATCGACGAAGGAAAACTCAAGGCTCACCGCATTGGGCGAGGGCTGCGAGTCAAGAAAGACGACATAGAAAAGTTTATGGAAGCAAACACAGTAAAAGCAAAACAACAATGGGAAGACTAGACAACTACGAACAGGTGGACGCTCGACTAAGGCGCGTTCACGAGCAAAGCGACAAGGTAAGAATACACACAAAAGTTCTGGATCATAGTGAAAACTGGGACAGGGTTGTGGTTAAAGCGTTCCTCTACGAAGGCGAACTGCTTCTGGCAACTGGTATAGCTATGGACTGGAAAGGCAAAGACAACCAAGCCAACAAAACCAACTGGATGGAGGTCGCTGAAACCAGCGCAATTGGACGCTGCATAGCAAACAGCAAATTCCAGAACCCGAACGCAAAGCGACCCTCACGCGAAGAGATGGAGGTCGCACAAGAAAGGCAAGGGGAAGCTGCCCAGTCGCCTGCTAAAGAAAAAGCCCTCACCGAAGGGAACGGGGATGCTCGCAAGCTTGGAGACCTGCTCCAAAAAAACGGCTTAACCAACGTGGTTGTCACAAACTTTTTTGAGCAACGTGGCTGGATCAAGAAGGGACAAATGTGGAGCGAAGCACCGCCCGAAAAACTGACACAGATTTATGAACGAGCAAAGTCAAACCCGGAAGGATTCGTCAAGGCCATCGCATAGCGAACGTGCGCACCACCCTCACAGTCCGTCGAATTTCCCGAAATGGGAAAAGTGTCCCAAGTTTGAGAACGACGGTAAGGACAGGCCAGCGGCAAGCAGGGGAACCATGCTGCACGAGTGGTTTGAAAAGGCGGTAAGAAAGAGATGGAAAATTCGGCTGTAAGCGACTACGGTCTAATTGACTGGGCCATTAACGAACTGGCCGATGTCATATCTCCCGATGACGCCGTTCAGGTGGAACCCAAGCTGGAGGTTGAAGGCAGGTTTTATGGCTACGCTGACGTAACCTCCGGCGAACACATATTCGACTTAAAGTCAGGAGGCATTGCGCCGGAGCCGGGATACCGCGCTCAATTGGCTGGTTACGCATTGGCGTATATGGAGGAGACTTTCAGGGATTATGTTTGGTGTCACGAGCTGTACATAGACTCACAGTTTCACAGGCGCTACAAGATCACTCTGGAAGAGGCGAGAGAAACGGTTGACAAAATTCTAGACGCACACCTTGACCCCAAGTCTGAACCGAGTGCCTGCTCATATTGTAAGTGGTGCAAACATAATCTTACCTGCCCAGCTTTAACTGAAGACATTGATGAAGAAATGAAAGATTTTGACCTAGACAAACCAGAGGAATTGGCTGAAGCACTACGCTTGGCCAAACGATACAAAGTATGGTGTGAGGCTGTAGAGAAAGCGGCCAAACAGAAACTCGTTGACGGCGGTGAAGTGACCGGCTGGACTTTGCAACAGAGAAAAGGAAGGGAAACGCTGGACGCAACCGTTGCTCACCGGGAGCTTTATTCCCGAATGGGCAGCGACAAGTTCATGGCTTGCTGCTCCCTTAATATAAACAAACTACGCAAGGTGTGGGAGGAGTATTATAACGAAGAACTGCCAGTAGAAAATTTAGTAGCGCGGTCTAAGGAAACGGTTGCGCTGGTAGAAAAAACAAAGCAATAAGATGAACCTGAATAAAGTAATGTTGGCTGGACGCCTGACACGCGATCCAGAATTGAAGCAGCTCCCGAACGGTAACTCTGTTACCAACTTGGGATTCGTAACAAACCGCGTCTTCAAAAGCGGAGACGAAAAGAAGGAAGAGGCCACGTTCTTGGACATTAAGGCTTGGGGTGCAAGCGGCGAGACAATTGCCAAGTACCTCACAAAGGGCAACCCTATTTTCATTGAAGGAAGACTCACCTTGGAAACATGGGAGTCGAACGGAGAAAAGCGATCCAAGCTGGTTGTTACATTGGAGAACTATAAGTTCATAAATGACGGCAGCCGCAAGGAGAAGGAGGAACAAAAGGACGACCTCGGATTTTAAAATGGCGGTAAACTCAAGAGCGAAGGGTGCGCGTAACGAGAGGGCATGGGCAGCCATGTGCCGATCAGAGGGGTACTCCCAGACTATTCGCGGGTGTCAATTCGCGGGCGGGCCGGACACCCCAGATATTAAAAGCGCAGACCCTGAGCTTGAGAGGATACATTTCGAGGTTAAGTCTGGAAAGAGGATCGACGTGTGGGGGGCTATCGCTCAAGCCGAACGTGACAAGGCGGTGGGTAAAATCGCCGTCTGCCCCCTGCACCGAGATCATTACGAATGGATAATAGCAATGCCAGCAAGCGACTGGTTCAGAATGTTAAGAGGAGATCACCTATGAGACTGTCAGGAATTTATGACGCAATCGCAACCGAGATGCGCCAACAAGAAACCCAATCCAAGAAAGCCATAATCAGGGCGATGACAAGTTACTGCGTTGCACTCAAAGCGTCAGGACATGAAGCCCCGCTCTGGTCTGAGAGAGGATTGCTAAGAGGAGTTCACAACAGGCTTGAAGCCGAAAGAGGAAATTTGTAGGTGAGCGAGTTTTTCATAATTTTCTCGCGGCCTATAGTCAGACGGGGCTGACTTAAAAGGAGAGGGTTTCTTGGTTTGCCTCTCCACCCCGATTATTTTTGTTATGAAAACAAAACACGGAAGAATACACGAGGTTACAAACAAGAGTAAAAAGTTCGGGGCAAACTCCCGTTACTATTACATTAAGGCGAAGAACACGGCTGGCGAAAGTATCGACCTGTTGCTGACCGGCTCCCAGCTAGACACCGCAAAGGAAAGGGCGAGCAAGAACCCGGAAGACTGCCTTCAGCGCATCCCACTTAAAGAGTGGCTAAAGAGATGAGACTGAAGGTTGTCGTTGGATACAATGTGCAAAGGCAACGCGAACAGGTTGCGGAAATAAAACTGACCGCTGACCAAGCCAAAGCCATTGTCATGGATTACTTTAACAACATGGATTACGAAGAAAGACAGTCATGGATAGCGAAACAAAGAGTAAGGGTACTGTCCTCAAATCTGATTTAGAAACATTCCGCAGAGGCATCGAGGACATACAGGAGAGGTTGTCAGACCTTTCGCCAAGGCAGCTAATGCAGGAACTTGAGGTCGTTAAGATGTGGATAATGAATAAAGAGAATGACTAAGCAACAATTTGAAAAAGCTGGAGATGAAGGACACGGGTCGTCAACTCCAGACAACTACCACAAGGTATCAAAACAGATATCAAAAAAAATTAAGGAAAATATATTGTCGGGGCGATGGCCGGCAACGACACCGAAAGAAGTCGAAATGTTAAGAGCGCATCGCGCAAAAACCAAAAAAAAATGAGTGAACAAAACATAGAGTTAACAGAGGACTTGGTTCTCAAAGCCCTTCAAAGCAAGCGGCTTAAAGATAAGTATAACGCACTATCTATTGCGGCGGCGGCAGCCAACAACAACAGCGTAATGATAGGCATAGAGCAGTCTGATATGAGGGAAGGCGACAAGTTCGTCACTCAGGCTATCATTGGTTTATCTCTTGGCTTATGCGCCAGAATGGCTGATCCTACTCAGCCAAAGAATCTCTGGAAGCAGCTCAACAAGGCACTGGGCAAAACCACAGGCTACATGGTCATGGAAGAATTTAATGTTGGCCGTGGGTTTTCAACCAACCTTGGGCAAGAAACAGAAAAATAAATTTATAGGTCGGCTCCTGCCAAGACCCCTTCCTCAGGGGCGAGCAAAAATTCAATCCCTTCTTTCGGGGGCCGACCTTCTTTTCTAAAATGAGCGTAAAACTAATGGCTAAAGTTTGGGAGATGGACATGAAGGCGGTTGAAAAAATCATCCTTCTGGCCATCGCTGACTATGCTGACGACGATGGAGTTTGCTGGCCGCGCCAAGCAACAATCGCAGCCAAGACCGGGGTGACGCGGCAAACAGTAAACCAAAAAATGAAACAGATGGAAGAGCAGAACCTGCTGGAAAAAAGGGACGGGAAAACGATCCTGTTCCCTGTCAGCGAAGGCGACATAAATGTCAAGGAGGCCGACACGCCAAAATGTCAAGCAAACCGACAGGAAAGTCAGGTAGACCGACAGCAGTGTCAAGTAGGCCGACATCCATCTAAACCATCAAATAACCATCAAATAACCGTAGACGAATTAAGGAACCAAGCAGAGGTAATTTATTCTGAGTACCCGCGTCACGTTGCCAAGGGTGGCCCGAAGGGTGCAATAGCTTCGATAGTAAAGTCGCTTAAGCTAGTTGGTTTTGAAAAACTGTTAAACCGTACAAAGCTGTACGCGGAAGTTACTGCCGAAAAAGAGAAAGAGTTTATTCCGTATCCGTCTACTTGGTTTAATCAGGAACGATTCAATGACGACCCGGATGAGTGGGTAAGCAGCCGTGAACAGGGATCGAGATTTGAAAAACTGGAACACCAACTGAAGTACGAAAGCGACCCGAAAAAGTGGCAAGAGTTAAAAGATAAACTTCAGAATCTAAAAAGGCAAAGATGAGTACGAGAACTAATAAAGCCCTTGAACTTAGCAGGGCAGCAGAGAAAGGGCTGATAGGATGCGCTCTCCTTGGGGCTGTGGATGAGTGCATTGCCTCTGGGGTTTGCGAAGATTACTTCGCGCATGATGACAACAAAAAAATCTGGCAGACAATTGAGGAACTGACCAACGAGCAGCTACCGTGTGACACAATAACCGTCAATGACCGGCTTTCCGCCTCCAACGGGAGAAAGGTTTCCGCTTTGCATCTGACGGAATGTGAGGATTCTGCGCCAACTTCGTCGAACTTGGGGTATTGGTTACCCATCGTAAAGAAAAACGCGCTCAGACGCCTTTACAGGGCCAAGGTGAGCCGATTAACGCAGGCATTGGAAGACCCAAGCCTAGAACCTGACGAACTGACCGCTGCTTTTGAGGCCGAGATATTGGATTCCAGTACGGTTGATACCAAGGCTGCCACTAGAAAGGAAGATATCAGGCGTTTGATTCAGCAGATAGAAGATGTTCAACTTAATGGCAAGATTCTGGGCTATCCTAGCGGTTATTCTGACCTAGATCACCACCTGAATGGGCTGGAAAAGGGGAAAATGTACGTGATTGCAGGGCGTCCGGGGGCCGGGAAGACCTCAATGGCTCAATGTTTGGCCCGAAATCAGGTAAAAAACAAGGTATCAACCCTTATATTTTCCTGTGAAATGACCACCGATCAGCTCAATTTAAGGATGTTATCCACCGAATCAGGGGTAAATTCACGCGATTTGCTAACCCCAAAGGCTCTTACCCCTAGGCAATTCAAGCCGATCACGTCAGCAGCTGCCGAATTGTTACGGTGGCCCATCCATATCAGAGACGAGTCCGACTTAACCGTAGCTCAGGTCAGGGCCGAGGCCAGAAGAATGAAGCGATTGCACGGAATACAGGTAGTAATGGTAGACTATTTGCAGTTACTTCAGCCAGATTCGAGAGGAGAGAAACGATACGAAGACGTAGGCAACATATCAGGCGGTCTGAAGAATATGGCGAAGGAACTTGACGTGCCAGTTGTAGCATTGGCCCAGCTAAACAGGGAAACCGAAAGGGCCAGCCGCGCACCGAGGGCCAGCGACCTACGCGAATCCGGCAAGATTGAGGCCGATGCAGATGCGATAATACTCCTCTGGGAGCCAGAGCCGAATAACAGGCCCAGAATGGACTGGTCTTTGGTAGAGGCCGTAATCGCTAAAAATCGACACGGTTCAACAGGTACAGTTAATTTTCTGTTTAAGCAGGACGCCACCCTGTTTGAAGCCGTTAGCCCAATTTCCGACGAAACCATACCCGACTATGTAAACGAAAAGGCTTTTCAGTAACATCATGGAAAACGTAAGAAAAAATCAGGTAGCCGAAGGGCTAGAACTAAAGACCGGCCAAGGAAAGCGACTCCTTAAACTGGCTCACGAAAACATACAGCTCGCAGACAAAAAGCAACAGGACTACGGCCCAAACAATATCCTTTACTCAGGGGAGTTGGGGATCATTGTGCGCTGTCAGGATAAGATATGCAGGCTCAAACATCTGCTTGAGAAGAACGGAGGTGTTCAAAATGAATCCATAGAGGACAGCTATCGTGACCTTGCAAACTACGCTCTGATTGGCATCCTTCTCCGAAGAGGTGAATGGGAGGATAAAGAGCGAGAGTGAAACTGGAAAAGCCAAGGGGGGCCACCCATGCAAGATTGTCTACTTCCGATAAGAAGGCGGCTATCGTGGAGGTACAAAACTTGGATTGCCTTCAGGGCGTGGCTGGCAAGATCACTTGGCTTAAGGGAAGTAAAAATAAAGGATATAGAGAACTGGGAGAAACGAATTTTGACGGAGTTTATGAACCTTAAGAAGTCCAGCATATTCATACTGTCCAAGGCGGACATGAAAAAAAGAAAGTGCTGGGGTTGTGAAGAGAAGCGAACAGCTAAGTTCAGGGACGCATCAACAGGGGGATACCTGTGCCACGAATGTATGCCTGATGTATACTGGGCAGGCGTTGTTCTGAACAACACAGATGGAATCCGAGACCCGAATCCGGGCGAATGCAGTAACCTTTGACAATGTGGGGAAGCGAATGTTCAAAGTGCAAAAAAATTTTTCAGGAAACGTCCTTGACGTGGACTTTGCTCGAAGGAAAACTGGTCGTGTTGTGTCCAAATTGCAATCAATCCCTAATAGAATCCACAGTTTTACCGCTGTCACACAAGAAAAAGAAAAGGGATGAACTACCTTGAGTACTTTAGCGAAAGAGAAGAGAAAGGGAAATATTGGACGGCCCATGCCCAAAAGACCCTAGCAGACCCGAGAGCTACCATTTACGAATGCAAAACAGCAGCTATAGGGGTAAGCGGTTTCAACAAGAAACTGGAAGAGCAGCTAATAAAAAAAGGGGGAAGAAAGCTGAAGTACTAATTCAGAAGTCTCAGATCGTTGCTGCCATAGCCGAAAACCACAAAGGGCTAATAACCAAAGCCACGGTCAGGGTTATCATCAACGACCTGATTAACTTCTCAAGCCACGCCCTTGTTTCCGGTTGCGCCCTGCGACTTGGGGGTATGGGAACATTGCGTATGGCTAAGTTAAGCAGACCTTGGGGAGATGGAAATATGGTCTCGTTTAAAATGGGGGAACCGCTTAAAGTTCTGGCTCGTGAGACACGCAAGAAAAACGGCAAGGAGGGGAACTGACCACACCTGCTACCTTCTTTACCCAGACGAAGACGTAAGTTTTAAGATGAGCGTTTCTCAAGGCGATGAGTGCATCAGGGTAAGCCCAGTCACAGCCAACGGAGTTGACGCACAGTTCTTATCCAAGGAAGCCCGCGAGCTGATAGAGATGTGGGCCAAGGAGGAGGCACTTCGGGTATGTTTTAATTGATTAAGTCCCAATTCAGCCTCCATTTACTTCGCATCTTGATTGCCTGACCCACCGCTTTTCGCAGCTCTTCTCTCGCTTTCCCGTCCGGGGATTCTGTGTTCTCTATCTCTTTAAGAGCCAATATTAGGTGAGCCATCATCTGTTCCATAGGAACCAACGATCCTACCCTCTTCAAACACCTAATCAATCAAATTCTCCCCCGATGTCCCTGCCTCCATAGACCCAATGTTTCAGGAGGTGTTGCCCAGTTCTAGCCGGGGGATGGTAGTGCCGCGCATTATTGCCCGGTTGTCCTACCAAAATTCTTCCATCCTACTTCAGCCTCTTCCACTCCCTGCTCGTCTGCCCAACAATTCCCACCTAACGCTATCTTAAAGGGCATATAGCACCCGCACCCTACGCCTTCTTCCCCACATTTCTTCTTCACCTTGTCAAACAGCAAACACCTATGGCAATTAAGCATTTTGCCGGAGAACCCGACCCCTTTCTCCCTGTTGGTTAATCCCCTCAAGGCTAACATTGCCAGCCTCATCCAGTCCCCTATCGTAAGCCGACCCCCCTCCTCCTTCAAGACCTTCCACCATTGAGAGTACCTTTTACCCTTAAACCCGAAAAACCTTCTCTCGCCTAACATAAAATTGTTGCGCAAGGCTGATGCCCAACCTAATGTCCGTCAAGACATACACCTCCGAATGTGTGATGATTACGGAGGCGAGCTAGACTGGGGCGGATCGAAAACCGACAGCCATCCGTAGGGAGTTAATGCCAGATCTCGTAAATCAACAATCTGATGGGTAGCGATAAAGCAAAAGCATAGCTACGACCGTTGCAGTCCTAGACTGAGTACTCTGCCCCTTGGCGTTACAGGGCAACCAGACGCCGAGATCACACCTCAAGGCAGGGATTTTGGCCCGATACTGAGCGATATACCGCCAGCCATAGCCAAGACTTTCCTTAACAGGGGAGTTTTGTACCCTTAACCCCACTTCAACCCGCCAATTTCGCTCCACTCTTAACCCGTCCCCGACAAACAAAAAGGTTTCAGAGAAAACCAGAAAGTTGAGAAGTTAGTAGTATATATATGACTGGCTGAATTGCGCGTTCCCACCCCCGCCCCCCCGTCTGCCTCCTGACCTAATGCCGATTAGGTATGTTAAACCATAGGCTTGTGATGGGTGCGAGGTCGATCACTCGACAGTCGCTTGGAGCCGGTGAGCTTACAGCATCGGATCATAGGCAGGGGCGGGACTACCGTGTGGTGTCCCTTAATGCCAAAGGAGAACCCCTACTTTTCCCGGCGTGGAGTATAGTCACGTTGGCGGGCCGTCTAGTGTCCGAAACCGTGTAGTGAGCAATCGTGCCGGAATAGACAAAGCCACGTTTCTTTGGTGAATAACCTTAAACGAATCGTGATAGGGCCGGGGTATGGCCAGCTTTGTCTCCCCTAGGGAGTGTCGATCAGCGTTGCATAGGCCAAGCGTGTGGATGGAGCAAATCCATAGCGTATGACTAGACCGTAGGTTTTTTCTCAAATCGGTTTACCTCAAGTTTTGAGGTGTTACACCGTCGGTTCCTTTCACTCGTTTGAGTTAAACGGGAACCGCACCCCCAAATGGTTTCGAGCCTTGACGTGGCTTGGGGGCTTTCTACTGATACGAAGCCGTTAACTTGGAAAACTGAAATGAATATCAATCAAATTCAGATAAATGAGGCTCCGAAGGTAACTTTGCCTGTTGGAGTGAAGCGTGAAGGTAAAGTGAATGCCAAGACTGGAAAGCGTTCGGACTTGGGTGTTCAGTATAACTTCAAGACTGATGAATCGGGCAATCCCGTGGCAAGTCCGGCCAATCTGCGCAAGTTCTATAAGGAACAGAAGGGACTTAAGGGTAATGCATTGACCGCCAAGGTAAACGAGGTCTGGCGAGACAATGAGCAAATGGATCGGGCCATGTTTCAGATATTTGGCAACTGGTGCTTTGAGCGCGGTTTGCGGATGTCGCTGGCAAGGGTCAACAAAAACGAGCGCAAAGCCACTATAACGCTCGAAGCAGCTACGGAGGCGAAGGGCAAGACCAACAAGGTCGAGCAGGCTTTGGTCAGGGCTGCTGTTGCCATGCAGGAAAAAATGCAGGGCTTGGGCGTGACGTTACCGCTTGAAGAATGCTTGAAGGTCGTCAAGGGGGCTTAAGTTGCCAACTTTCTAACGGGTGGCTCGTGGGTAAAACTGCGAGCTGCCACTAGAGGGTTGTCTGCTGCTCGGTTAGCCGAGTTAAGCGGGTATGACCATTTCGGGACTAAATCTCTCCCGCTTTAGGTCAGTAAAAGGAAGGCGATCCCGCGCCAAGCAGCGACAAACCTCTGGAAGGTGAATAAGTTGTGGATAATGTTAATATCTTGACCAATTGGGATCAGGTTCGTGCGGCGTTACCACCCGCTAAGGATGCTGGTCGGAAGGAAAAGCGTGAGCGTGGAGCGTCAAAGCTGTACCGCCGCGCATTGAACTGGGTCACAAACGAGAACCCAAACCAAGATTATGAAACGCGGTGCAAGCTGGCTCACGAGATTTCGGCGTTAGGTATTTCCATGCCTCGCCTGACTCGTGGTGCGAAAGCTGCTGCAATCTGGCAAAGGCGTTTAGCGCACAAAAGAGCAGAGTAATATAACGAAAAGGATATATCATGGGTGAAAAACAAATATCATATAAGGTTGGAGGCTCATCATTTGAGCATTACGAAATATCGGAAGAATCTTTTTATGGTTCCGTGGCATGGGTTGTGTATCGGGCTGGCTTGGTTGCTGGACTGTTCTCTAGTCAGCTGGACGCCTTTACCTATGTTGAGGCAGCCGAAGCGTGGAAGGATATGCTGTGAAAGCGAAAGCAGAAACAATATACCCGTTAGGCGACGGCAAGTACGAGGCTTGTGGGTGGATAACCTACCCAAAGGGGAGCGTGCTGGAAGGTCAGTCGCAAGAGTGCGTAGTGGACATATTCCGGTCACTAGAAGAGGCAAAGGAAAAGTACCCCGGCGTCGAGGTATCGGAATACGGCAGGTGCAAGGAGCATCGACCGTCTGTTTCGTTAAACCCGCCCAAGGACTTTGATTACTACGATGCTGGAGAATACTGGAGCGAAAACGATTACTGATATGAAATTACGCGCATTCTTTGATCTAACTTTTTTTGTACTATTTTTTGCTGTAATGTATTTCTTTTACGCATTCACGGACTTTATATAAGAATTTTGGTCGCGCTGCTAGGTACGGAGATGAGACTGTAGTTCATGGCAGTCGGCACCGAGCGTGTAGTGCGGCCTTTTAATTTCCATCGGCGACGGTCGGTGGTCGGAGTGGCTGAATAAGTGCATCCAAGGCACTAAGGCGACAACTGGACAGGCTCAACAGCCTAGTGGCAAAGAGCAGTCTGGGTGGGTACGAAGTAGGGGAATCAGAAACATTTGATTTGGAACCCGAAAAGTTGCAGGTGAACAAATAATCCTGCCTCCATTTTTTTTCAACTATGGATCACAAAGAACTCCTAAAGGCATTCAGCGAGGAACAAAAAGCAGAGGAAACTATGGGAACAAATAAAACCAAATCAAAGGTGAGGGCCAAGTCCAAGCGGTCAGCCAAGCTGGACAACGAGGCAAGGAAGAGGAACCAAAAGAAGGCAATCGTTGCGGAACTTGCTAGGTTCGAGCGCGAAATAAGACGGAACAAGCGAGTGATAGCAACGTCAAGTGACAGAAGCAGCGCGAAGCTGCGAAGGGCAGTATCTAATTTCAAGCAAGCAATATCAGAAATATGACAACAATAAATGACATGGCAGATTACATGATGGAGGTCGTCGATAAGGACTTCGACAAAGAGATAGACCATTCCATTCCGCTTAAACCAGACCACAAATATGTTAAGGAATACTATGCCTTCTTACAGATGATGTTGGAGGACAAGTTCTATACCGTGTGGGATCTGTTTAGATACGCAAGGCTGGCGGCAACGGATTCCGATTGGCTTCTGAGTGCCACAAAATACCCAGCTTTTGACGCTGTTGTTGCACCAGAGTTAATGAAAACTGGAGCGAAAACGCTTACTGATATGAAATTACGGGGGATGATATGAGTCATTTTTATGCAACAATACCAGACTCCGCTCGACGCACCGTGCCGACAGCGAGAGGACACAAGACGACAGGAGTGAGAACTATCGCAGCCAGTTGGAACGGAGCCATTGAGGTTGAGCTAACCCATGTCGATGGCAAGGACTTGTTCAGCGTGCGTCGTATCCCTTGGAAGGGTAACGGCAGGCGTGAGGACTTAGCGAAAGGTGAACTATGACAATGAGATATACAGACAATAATATACCAGAAAGCAACGACGAGGGCGAGTTAAACCCAGCCATATCGCATCCTGAGTTTGGCGTGATAAAAAACGGCAAAGATGTTTACAAGCTCCGCAAGCAACTGGAGAAGGCTCCGGCAAATATACAGACCAGCGCGGCGTTTATGCTGTTGAGAGATACTAACTGGCCCGTGATGTTAGCCAAATTTGTGGCGGAGGTTGTGGAAAAGGACGAAAAAGCAAAGTACACAAAGAAGCTGGATAGGATAATGAATTTCGTTACGAATGCGCTGTATTCTAGTGTTCTGGAGGAAGCGCGAAGCGTATCGAGCGATCAGTATAGAAACAACTAACTTGGAATCATGTCAACAACAACAACAACAAGCGAACTTGGCCAAGCGGTCAAGATTATGTTCGAGGATATAACACCTGTACAACAGGCGAAGGTGTTGACCTATCTGAACACGAGTGCCGGTCTCAATGAGTCCCACAAGACCATTGACGATGCGGTTGACGCGGTGGAAGGGCAGTCATGTTCGGAAGAGCGACTGAAGACTGCCATCATTGCGATGCGGGACGGCGAATACAGGCATCTGAACGTTCCGGGTCAGCACCTCCCCTCAGCAGCAGTGGTGAGCCAGATTGAAGAAGGGGAAAGCCGGCCCCGGTCAACCACAGTTGAAGTGAGCAAACCAGAGCCGGCAGCGGTATCAGCAACAACAACGTCAGAAACGGTAATGCCCTCTCCCTCTCGTGGCAAGTCAAAGCGACAAGGGATGCAGGAGATGTGGGAATCCATGCAGGAAGCCATGTCTCAGGATGAGGAAGAAGTAGAGACGATTGCTAATCGCATATTTGAAGAGAGATTTAAGCCCGCATTAGTTGAGGCTATGAACAACGGCTGCTTCCCTGACAAGCGCATTCAAGAGATGATCGACAGCACTCCGCCGAAGACCGATGACCAGAAGCTGCGCGTGTTGATAGACGAATCATTTAGGGATGGCGTTGGCAAGGTTGTCGCAACAGAGGTAAAGGATGGAACTAAGGTGGTGCTACCACCGCTGGAACCAGCGTGTCCATATTTTGTCGAGACTCCCATTGTTAAGGCGATTGAGTACCACATTGACAGCGGTCAGCACATCTATGTTGACGGCCCGTCCGGTGCTGGGAAGACCTACCCAATTGAGCAAGCCTTGCGTCGAAGAGGGAAGCGGTATGTTAAGGTTAATTTCGCTGACGGCATTAGGTTGTCTGACCTAACAACCAAGCAGGAGATCATCGTTCAAGACGGAAAGACTCAGACTAAGTACGTCGATGGCATCCTTCCCTTCTGCATGAGGCACGGCCTGCCATTGCTCGGCGACGAAGTGGATCAGCTTCAGCCAGAGACCACCTCAATAATGAACCCAACGATGGACAAGTACCCCGGCGAGCTGCTTCTTCCCGGTAGCGGGGAACGAGTGACGGCATCTCCCGGCTTTTGGGTAGCACTAACAGGCAACTGTCTTACGGACGAGACAGGGCTGTACTCAGGGTACAAATCAAGTAATGCGCTTACCAACAGGTGTGCCGGACTGAAGGCCACCTACTTGGAGAAGAAGGACGAGTCCAACATTCTGGAGGCGGACGGTCTCGACAAGACTGAGGCTAGGATGATCGTGAACGTGATGCATATTCTGCGAGATCTTTACTCAAATGGCGGTGCGGTTTCGCAGGCTCCGTCTACCAGACAGGCGGTCAGGATTAGTAGATACATACAAGGCAAGGATGTGTTAGGTAAGAGCAATCCCAACCTTCCTCCTTTAAGCAGGGATGATGCGTGGCACTACGCCTACTTCAACTTCCTGCCCAAGGCAGAGTACTCCGAGGCGTTAAAGAAATGCCAAGTTGAGGACACCTCTCTAAACGAAAGGAAATTTAAGGCATGAGAACATACAGGTTAACAAAAGTAGCAGCGGTAGCCATCGTTGACAGGTTCGCCCGCGAGGTGAAGCAAGGGAGGACGTTCCTTGAGGCGTCTGAAGCCTTACTTAAAAGCCCTAGCGACAGGACGCGGAACCTAACCAAGCGATTGCTTACGTCTCAAAAGGTGAGGGCCAAGGTGGTTGTGGTTCTGAACGGAGGGATCACGCCGAAGCTAAGGTGCTATCCCGTCCCGGTCTCAAATGTGTGGGACTTGGTAACAGGGCAATGTAATAAGCACTGGTATCAATCCAGACACGCAGGTGTGTGCGGGTACTACGATATTGAAACTGTTTGGATTGCGGTATGCGCGGAATACGGACTGCAAATGCCGGTCAACAGGCCGAAGTCGCAAGGCGGATCAGGTGGGGACGGAGACGCTACGAACATAATAGTGGAAGGTATCCCCCATGTGGACAACAACCCGCACTACTGCGTGGCCAAGCCTTACAAGACCTGCAAAGAGCAGGCGTTCACGGCCCAACTAATGAACAAGCTTAGGCAGTTAGTGTCGGTGCATCAGAAGCGAAAGTACAAGAGGGACACGGACGACGGATTCGTAGATCAAGACAGGCTCGTTGACGTTGTGCGGGGAACCAACCTTGATACCGTCCGAGAGTACCCGCATCGGGGTCAGCGAATAGATGCAGCTGTTCAGATGTTTGTGGATTGCAGCGGGAGCATGGACGGTGCAGGGGGAGATCAGGAAACAGCGTGTGCCTTAGCTTTGGCGTTAGGTAAGAGTTTCCAACGGCTTCGAGTGCCGCTGTCAATTGTGGCGTTCGATAGCAGCCCGCTGTTGGTCAAGGGATGGGATGATAAGGTTGAGAACACCAAGGTTGACAGGCTTTATGGAGGCGGAGGGACGCACCTTCCCTTGGCAATGGAGCAGTGCCTTCCCTACCTGCTAAAGCGAAGGGAGAGTCGAAAGATTCAGGTTGTCCTGACTGATGGAGCAATAGGTAAGCCGAACAGTTGGTGGCAAAGGGTGAAGGAACACAGGATGAACAAGGGTTACGAGTGCTACGGCTTCGGAATTAGGGCGTGCATAGAGCCGGGATACTTTGACGGCCAGATCGACTACCTAACAGGAGACACAATGATATCCGTTGTTAGTCGGGAGGTCGGGAACATATTGATACACAAACCCATGACTAAATAGTCATACTACATGAATAAAAAGTAATGAATCAGCGCAACTATAACACGGCCAGCTACTACTCTCACGGCAGAGGAAGAAGCTGGAACGCAGAGGAAGCCGAGCAATACGGAAGGCATCCAAGGACAAGGGCAGCGGAAAGACTAGGCGTAAGCGTTAAAGCTTTTCGGGCAGGGTGCATAGCGTGTGAGTACGTGGCCACCGAGTGGCATCATGTCGGGAAGTTCGCATCAGCAGTGACCTACTATGACACTGAGGAACTGAAAGCTGACCCAAGGTTTTGGAAGGGGTGCGCCGAGGCGTACAAGTCCAAGGCAAAGAAAAATCAAATGAACATGAACGCGGTAAACGCAAAGGAGAGGGCGAAAGCATGAAAAAAACACCAGCCATGAAGGAGATTTTGAAAATAATCAAAAAGTTGGACGAGCTTCCGCCGGATCACGAGCCAGAATGCGATGATCTATGGGAGGCGTTGCGCTCGATAGAACGAATTGCGTTGTATTCAAGATAAGGTAGTATGAACTGGATAAGCATGACGCTATGGATTGAAGGCCCGATAACAGCAGAGGTGACAGCGATGTGGGTGCAGGGATACTTCATAATCACAGGGCTAGGGGTTATCGCCCGCTGGCTGAAGGTGAAACGCAAATGCAAATAGGAAAGACAAACAAACTAGAAAAGGTAGTTAGCAAAGACGCCACGAGAATTAATGAAAGGATGAGAAAGCTGAACAAAAAAATGAGCAACAAGCAAAGCAAAGATGTGAAGGACGCAATCAAGGAAGTGGCGTTGAATCTCGACAATCCGGCAAGTCAAATAAGAATCAAGCTCGACCTAATGGAATGCTCGTACTTAATAAAGGCAATCAACCATTACCAAAAGAACATTGACGAAATAATTGATGCTCATTTGGAGAAAACATGGAGTGAGAATAAGGAGATGGCAGAGGGTGCAGACCGGGAGAAGGTGAGTGTTATTATGAAGTTGGGTGGGGTTGCGAGTATGGATTGCATACGTAAACAGGTTGAACGAAAGGTAAAGAAGAAAGGGTGGTTTGATGACGACGAAGATTAGATCGACGGTTAAATGGAACACAGGGACAAGGGTTCACAAGCCCGCGAAGGGTAAGGGATCATACAAAAGAAAGGAAAAGAATGAGGTGCGAGAGCGTGTACGAACTAATTAAAATATATATATTCTCAATGCCATACTGCATCGGGTTGATGCTGTGGAACACAGTTACGTTTCAGCCTGCAAACGGAGTGTTCTCTGTTGCGTTATATTTATGCAGCCAATTCTTCGGCAAAGTGTCGGTGTATAGGGACGCGGAGGTTATATACCTCTTCAATGACGAGAAGGACTTAATCAAATCAATGACTGAATATGTCAAAGAGGTTAATGAAGAGGCGGGAGCGGCATGAGTTAGACCAAGGGCAGCTGATGCTTGCTGAAGTAATGAAGGACAGGTTGATGAGCCAAAAGGAACTGATCGAAGCAATAACAAAACTAAAGAAAGAACTATGGAAGAACTGATATTCAACCCCGACGTTGTGTTAACTGAAAAGGAACTGGATCAAGTAGATCCGCCTCCCAAGAGTGGCAGCTTTGCCCACAAGATAGATGAGATAATGGGTGATCCCACCGAAGAGGAGCTGGATGAGTTTTTTGATTGGGACATGGGGTCGTCTAGCGTGAGGGTAAGACCATGATCGACGTGTTCAGGCTGGCTGCGCTACGCAGGGGGATAAAGCTGGAGATGCTGGGCATGAAGAGGTCAGGCGGTAGGCGATCTAGCTACGCAATAGTGAAGAGCGAGCTAGGTTTTAAGGGCAATAGGAAGCGGGTGCTAGAGCAACTCGAAGACTATATGAGAATGTTAAGAGGGAAACTAGAAGAAGACGAATCAGGAATAGAAAATGAGTACAACAACAACAACAAAAAAACCAACGAGCCTAGACAGTATACTAGGGACAATAAAAAAGAACGCACCACCCAAGACGGCAAGCGGTAAGACATACCCTGTCCTACCTGAGCAAGACGGGATGGTTGCGCAACTGGTAAACACCATCCAAGAGTACTCCCAATATAAGGATGCCTTGGAAGGCGCGAAGAATCAACTAACAGCAATAGCAAAACCCGCGTTTAACAAAGCGAACGCTGGCAAGGCAGACCCATCGACAGGAATCATTGCCAAAGGGGACGGGAAAGAGGTGCTAGTGTCAGTCACATCCTACTACTCAGGTGTAAGTGATCCTGCTGTTTTGGAGGCGGTTGCTCCGGGCTTAAGCGACAGCTTTAATCGCAAGTACAGTATCACTATCAAGAGTGACAAGCTCCCGAAGCACAGCGAGGAGGGGCTACTGTCTGACTTGGTTGAGCTATTCAACAGGTACGGCGCAACTGATGCGCTTGAGGTTAAAGATAGTTACGTACCCAAGGAAGGGTTTCACACGTCGAGACACGTTTCGTTAACAGAAGAGCAGAACAATAGGCTAGACGCGCTGGCCAAGTGCAGGGTTGCAGTCAAAGTGAAAGGGCGGAAGTGACCCGTGCAACAAGCAAAGTATTTGAATGACCTGCTGTGCGAGTGCGCACCAGAGAACGGATTCGCTCAGGAAGCTATAGAGTTTGCTGTACTGAGCGGTAGCATACTGCTGTCTTTTGACATGGAGACAGACACGTATCAGATAATGAGAATGTACGACGATATCATTGACAGGTTCAGGGAGGTCAGGACTCGTGAGTGCATCTCAGTAGCGAACAGGTACAAGTCAGTCGCTTGTGCTGAAGAGGTATCGGTTGATTAGTGATGCGCTTGAGGACTTCCCTGACTCGATGGTTCTCGTTGGGCAACGGTTCGGCGAAAGCTATCATCGCATCATCTGTCAGCAGCGTGTCTTGCAATTCAAACCGCAGGCTTACTACAAGCCAGACTGGGAACCTTACCCGATTGGGGTGGTGCTGCCCCGGTGCGAGTTGCAAGGCATAGCTGACCGATACTATGACCACAACCAAGTATACATAAACAACACCATTAAAATATATGAACGTAACACCAGAGATGAGTCAGCTACCTAACAGGGTGGCAGATAAGATGAGAGAGGACAGGTCGAATCGGGTCATGGGAACAGAGAACTATTGGGTGCATCTGTTAGGTCTGAAGTACACCGACGGAGTGAAGGCGCACGCCGAGCTGGCGGAGGCATGGTGGTTGATTGATGCAGTCGCGAGCTACCAAATAGAAGTTAAGAGACACGAGGTCAAGCACAGGTGGTGGATGGTGTGGAAGCTCAAGGTTAAGAAGGATGGGTCAGCTACCCTCACCGCCAGATCGGACACGGGCGAACGTCCATTCATCACGCAAAAGATGGAGTTCACTACGCACCCTGAAGGTGAGTGGGATTTCTGGCAGGAAGGCAACGTCTTGATTATACCGGAGGAACACTGATGGTAAATTCCTTTGAAGAGTTCCTAGATGAAAGGGGTTTCGGGGAGAAGGACATACGGATGGTGTCAAGCAACACATATAAATACACAAACTGTGGGGCTTTCTGCTTGCGGGAGAAAGATGGCGTAGTTGTAGGCTCAATTGTGGAGGGCGCACAGTGCGGGACAGAAAACCACAAGTTAACGTACCCGTTCAGTCTGGACGACTTCTATGCTGCCTTATCGAAGGTGGAAGTTGAAGCCGATCAAATATGGAATGAAGTGAACA
>CEUI01014075.1_pt1 | contig 20891 bp, 10 predicted proteins | sample 531411 | NCBI WGS metagenome assembly CEUI01 (sample SAMEA2622841, study PRJEB7988) | marine metagenome | isolation source: saline water (ENVO:00002010), including
GAATATAGATTCGTTAGGTAAATCAACACCAAAGTTTGTTAAATATGCTTCTTTTATTTCTGGAATGTTATTAACAACTGCTTCATATCCCATCTCTAGTCTTTCGTCAAACTCCATTGGAGATACATCACCTGCTATAGCAGAAGACATATCATCTACAAATTCATTAGGATTTAAATTAAATTTTCTTAAACTTGCTTTCATACTATCTATCGCAAAAACATATTCTTGTTCAGTCATTCTTAATGTACCATCATCTCTTCTAATACCTGGATAAATTGTATCCATAATTGGGTCAACTCTCATTTCAGCGATAGCCAATCTTTCGCTACCTGATTCTGCAAATTTATCTAAATAAATTCTAACTAATCTATCATCTAACCAAGGATATAAACCTTTCATTTGGTCAAAAGTAGATGGACCTTGTGCTGTACTTTCTTGTGCAGCTTGTGCATCAAAATATTCTTTAAACGTTCCTTCTAAATCAACTTGATTTAATTTAAATTTACTACTTAAACTTCTTGAAGCAGATGCAGCTGCAAGTGATGCAGCATCTATTTCATTTCCTGTTGGTTCAGGAATACCTCCACCAAAATCAGGATTTAAAGTAACAGGTGTTGCACTATATCCTGCAGTTTCTATTAAGTGTTGAGCAAAATCTTTAGCGTTAGTAAAACCCTCTGATTTTGCATATTCATCACTAAATGTTTCACCATCAGGTGTATCTTGTCTCCATACTGTTACTTCTGCCATTATCTTCTACTCATTCCTTGTCCTACAAATACTGCTGATATGTCTTGATTAAATACTGATGTAGAATTTGACAATACTTTGTCTTGGTAATCAGCATCATTTTCAAATTGTATTCTTAACTCTTGTTCATACAGATTCATATCTCCACCTACTTTTTGTGCTATTAAATCCATTTGTTTTTTTTCTTCTACTGTTAAAAAACTTTTACCTAAAGTAGTACCGCCTATTTCATATATAGGTACTGACCAATCACTATGTTTACTTCCTTCAAAACCAGGAAATATTTTATCATGTGCTGCTTGTAAATCATTAGTAAGTTTTGTTTCATTAGGTCCACCACCTTCTGTGTATCCTGCTGAAGCATCTGCACGTAGAAGACCTGCATATTGCTCTAACATACCATTGCTTCTATATGTTTTAGCAATATCTTCCCCTAAATAATCTTTAACTAATTTATAAGCTGCTGCAATTCCTGATTGTGTTTCATCTATTTGTCCTACATATTGTCTATATTCTTCATCTATGGCGTTTATTCCACCTGCCATATCTCTTTTTACACTATCAGTAAGGTAACTAATGATTTCATTTACTTTAGATGAAGCTGCTTGTCCTGTACCAAACTTGCCTGATGATACGTCTCCTGCTAAATCTTTTAACAAAGCATCAACTCCAGGTCCTGTAATTCTCATTTGATTAGTACTTAACAATAAATTTTCATAGTTATCATAAACTATTTCTTCTGCTTTACTATGGTCTCTATATACTAACTCTATCCATTCTCTTTCATCAGCAGTTCCATACCCTTCTAATATAGGGTCTAAATATTCTGAAACATCTTCACCTGTTATTGCTTGTAAAGCAAATAACCTTTGAACATCATCATTTAAAAACCATTTTTTACCTAATACATTTGCTTTTTTCTCTAACTGATTTTTAGTAAAATTTAAAATATAATCTAAATCTGTAGTTTCATCTGTAGGGTCTGTCTTTGAAAGTTGTGAAACCATAAATATTGGTTGAAATATATATCCTGTATCGCTTTCAAACTGTTCTATACTTGTTTCTATTGCTGCACCTGGGTTAGCTAATACATCTAATACATCTACTTCTATAACTAAAGGCATAGTATTTCCACCAATCGTTGTATAGTCGTATATAGCGTAATACTTATCATCTACAATAATTAATCTATCTGCTTGGTCTAGTCCTATACCTTCTTTAAATGTTGCCATATTTACCTATTATATACTGTATTAGTTAATTCTAACGTTCTATCAGCTACAACGTTAGCATCTGGATTATTGTTTAAATACCCATAAAATAGAGTATCATAATCAATTCTATCTTGCATTAAGTCTAATTTATCTTGCGGTGTTCTATTAGAGTAATAAATATCATTAGTGTCAGGTACTGTTTCTACTGCAGGAAAGTTTAATTCTGTTTCATCTCTTCCTTCAGCATATCTACCTATTGCATCAAAAGCAGGTTGCCAAATAAAATCTGCTATTTGTTCTGCAGGAGAATACTTAGCTGCACCTTGTAATCCTTCTAATGCTTCTTTACCCATATCTTTCCAAAACCTATCTTCCATTTCAGCTTTTTCCCAATCCTGACCATTCTTCATAACGTTGTTTCTCTTTTTAATTAAGCTAACCATGTCAGGTATTTCTTGACCCATCTGTACAATAAGGTTTGATATTTCGTATATTCCCCACACAGTTGCTGCAAATGTAATTGGCGCTGAGGCTGCTGCTGCACCTGCTGCACCTAAGCCTTTAGCTATTGCACGTTTAGCGGCTGATTCACTTGCTTTTTTAAATCCTGCAGCTATTAATGTTTCACCTATATCTATACCTTTCCAGGCAACACCTAATGCTCTACCTACAGGTGTTTTAGCAAATGCTTTAGCTAACTGTCTTAATTCTTTTCTTAAAGGAACAGGTTTAACAGGTGATGCACTATGTAATTTACCAACATTACCTTCTACATTTCCAAAGCCTGTGCCTACATCTCTATTTAATGAATAGTTCATTCTTAGTTCATCTATATCATATTGACCTGTATTGTTTAAATTTGAACGTGTATCTGATATTTGATTTCTAGCCATTCTGTATGTTCCTATATTTCCCATTTCACCGATTGCTTGTCTATCTGGTTGAGAAAATATTTGTGCATCTTTAAACACTTTATTTAATTCAGTATCTAAATAAGGTCCAAATAAATGTGATGGTGCATCAATTTGTAAATTTCTTAAAACAAATGTTGTAGCACCTTCATCTATTCTATTAATTTCATTAATAGGATTATTGCCTCTTTTTTCAAAATCTAATACTTCTCTATACCTTCCATATGTAACGTCTGCTATTTGTCCACTTATAATAATGTCATTGTTTTCAGCGATTGATTCTATACCATTTATAAATATTTCCAACTCTTGAATTGTGAACTGTGTCTGATAAAGGTTATAGAAATCTACTTCATCAAACGTTATTGATTGCCATAATGTACCAATATTCATATTTCCATCAGGTGTATTTCTAAAATCTCTATCTATATAGCTAGTATCACTACCTGCTTGTAATTGACCAGGAGTCATACTATTTATGTCTGTTGTATCACCAAGTACATGCTCACTAAATCCTTCAAAAGGAGTGTTTGTATATTCAAATGCACCTAATGCATTACCGACTCTTCCCATAGCAAACATTCTGTGTTCTAGTATGTTATCTACGTCATGCAATAAATTTACATGCCTTATTTCTCTTGGTGCTTGATTTATATCAGCAGATGCTTTTTGTTCTAAATCTTCTATAGCTGTAAGTAATGCATTTTTTAAAATATATGAAGGTACATTATCAGGTCCTGCACCTGCAACTAATGTATCATACATAGTAATAGCATCACCACCACCTCTTATGTCTACATTTGTTACTGCATAAGTTTTTTTAATTTCACCATCACTATCTTTATAAATAAGAGCCATTTCAATAAAATCATCTACATGATTATGTTGAGTTACTTCTATATCTGCAGCAATTATTTCTATTCCTGTTTCAAAAATTCCTTCTGAATGAGTAACGATTTTATCTATATTTTTCATAAACTCATGTCTAAAATAATCTGATATTTTTTTACCTGTATGAACTACTCTACTTTCACCATCAATAGCACCATTACCTAATTCAAACATATTTGCTAATGTTTGATAACGTTCTGTTAAAACTTCCATTTGATTAATTTGCAACATCTCATCAAAATAACTAACAGGACTACTAGCATATCCACTACGCATTTGTCCAAATAATGTCATATCATCAGGAACAAATACAGCTAAATCCGTATCGTTTACAATATCATTTAGATACTCTCCACTTTCTGCTTCAAAGATATCTACATCTTGTGCCATGGCTTGATTTTCTAGTTCTCTATAAAGGTTTCCTTGCGTTGGATTATTTTCAAGATTTGTAGAAACAACATCTCTTGGTCTTTCTACTTCTGCAACTGTTTCTACTTCTGCACCTTCTCTAATGAATGTATCTTTGTATGTTTGTAAAGTTTCTGCAGGTAATTGACGAGCATCTTCAACAAGAGTATATGAACCGTTTACATCAGATATTTTATCAGCTAATGTTTTACCTTCATAATCATTTAATACAATATCATTTGCTTGTGATAATAAAGAACTTATTAAAAAATCTATAGCTCCTGCTTCTCTAGTCATATTTGCTAGAGAAGCATTAGTTGCCCAATCAAAGTTTTCACTAGCTAAATGTCTTACACCTTCTAATGTTTTTTTAAATTTTGTTGCGTCACCTGTTTCAAATTGTGCTGTTCCTAATTCATCAAGAATGCTTTTTGAAAAAGGTTCATTCCTTTCCCATATAGGATGTTCCACATAACCATCAGCACCTTCTACTAAATTTCCTAAAACATAATCATCTAATGCATCTGATGCTAATAGTATTCTTGCAATGTCACTTGTTGGAATTTCTCCGTTTTTAATCATATTAAAAATTTCATTAAGAGTAGTAAAATCTGCTAAATAAGAACCACTAACTGCATTATCCAAATCATTTATTTTATCGCTGTAAATGGGAAATAAAGAATTTGCATCTAAACTTCTTGATTTAAGATATTTAGTAATAAGCCTATCAGCTTTTAACTCTGACCTTATTCGTGAACCCATTTTTATATAATCACTTTCAGGGTCATAATATCCTTCTGATGCAGCTATTAAGAATCTGACATCTCTTGAATCTAAAGCGTTTCTAATAGGTAGTGTTTTTACTATAACTTTGTCACTAACAAGATAAGGAGCTTCTGCAGCAAAGTGCATTAAACTATAATCAAATTTAAATCTTCTTCCTTTTCCTAACTTATTTATTTCAGGTGGTATTGGCATTCTAACCATACCACCAGCTCCATCCCATCCAATATCTACTCCTGGTATATGGTCATTTTGAAAGTCAAAAGTACCAAGACCATGATAAGTATCTGCAACGTGAGCATTGATAGGTGAGTTTACAAAAGCCACACCAACTTCATCTGCATATTCCATAAGTTCCATCCACCAGGTAGCAGATTGTCTCATTAAACCTTTTTTAACCGATTCTATTTTTTTCATACTAGGATAAGCACCTATTACATGGTAAGGGTCAAGATTTATAAAATTAGCTACTATTGCACCATTAGGTTCTATTTGGTGTGCATATTGTCTTGAACCTGAACCATCACTACCTAATATTGTTGCTATTATGTCTGTTCCATCAGGTAATGTATAAACTAAACCAAATACTTGACTAGGTCTAGTAGATATTTTCTGCCAAGGCAAACCACGTTGTTTTATTTTATCAAACCATTCTTTAGGATTACCATTTGGTATTCTGTCTTTTACAATACTTTTTCGAATATCCATATATCCACCCCTTTTTTTAGAACCAATGAGTATTGAATTTCTTTTTTGTACCCTATCTATTACAGCTCTATTAATTAACCTTGTAATATCATTTGTATCATTTCTTCCATAAAGCAAATTTAATGATTCATAAAAACTTGATTCGTGTGCGGAAGTATTTATTCTTGATGTAAATAAAGCGTTAAGAGTTCTTGCATTATTACCACGACCTACTTTTTGACCTATTTTTGAAACTATTTTATCGCTACCACCTTCAAATAATTTTGTTTTTATTATTTTATTATGTAACTTTCCAAGTTTATTTTGTACTGTTTCCATATCTTCAGGAAATATAAATAATCTATTACGAGCATTTGCTTCTGCTAGTTCATCAAAATTATTTTTTATTGTTACATCTCTATTATTTCCTGAAGATAAAGGCAGAGTATTGTCCTCAATATCTCCTGAACGAAACTGATTTAACATAACCCAATTATCAGGTAATTTTCCATCTCCATCTAAATATTGTTCATTAAATCTAGGTAATGCTAAACCACTATGAGAAAGAACAATTTTATTCTTTTTAGCAAACTCTTGTACTGCATTACCACTTGGTGTTTGATTTACCCACCAGCTATAATCTTCTTTAATGTAATCAAAATTTACAAATTCATAAAGTTGATTACCAACAGGATGCCAATCTCCAGAATGTTGAACATCTAAACCATATTTTCTTGTTGTAATACCCATATTATCTAATGCCATAACAAATTTATTTCTATTGCTAATATCAAATATTTCATCAAATGTCATGTCTTCTGCAAGAACAGCTTCTTTAAAATAATTTTCAAAATCAGGATTATCTTCTTTTAATGCTTCGTACAATTCAATAAAAAATTTATGGTCTCCTTCTTCTACAGTAATATTTCCTGAACCGCTTCTTGGACTTGTTTGTTGTCTATCTCTTCTAGGTTCTCTTCTAGGTTCTCTTCTAGGTTCTGGTCTATCTCCAAGATACGCTGTTTGTAAATTTGTATTTTGACTTACAATCGAGTCTCTATTTTCACGTAGTTTCTCTATTATGTCTAAAAGAGTTGGAACGTTTGGATTACTTAAAGAAGAACCTTGTGAACTAGCTTGTGTTCCAACCATTCTTGCAATATCATTATTTGTTGTTCCTCTTTCAAATTCTTCTAATATACCTCTTACTACTTCTAATTGTGTTGAATCATCAATCTCACTAAAAATTCTTCTTAATTCTTCAACACCATCTTGTATTAATAAAAGATTTAAATTATCAAGTATTGTTCTTTCAAACTCTGGTATTCTCATTCCTCTGCTTGTAGGCATATTACAACCTTATAATTTCAGCTAACGACATTCCTTTTTCTAATAATGTTTGAACACCATCATCATTATAAAAATCTTCTTTAATGTAATCTCCATCAACAAATTCATCAATGTTATGCATACCCATGCTTTCAAATACTTCTACTAACTCTTCATCATCTTTCCATTTTATTTTTGTAGCCATTATCTATCTCTCATAAAATCACGTGAACTATTTCCTACATCATTATTTACTTTTTTATTTCCATTTTGTGGATTAATACGTAATACTTTTTCAAAGTTATCTAAGAAGTTTGCACCTGCATTATTATCAGGCATTGCATTACCCATTGATGCTAGTACGCCTTCTTCATTATCTTCTTTTTTGTTGTTAGCTACTTCTGATGAAATACTGTCATCTACTTTTACATAAGGATTTTTGTTTCTTAAAATGTATTGATAAGTTAACATTAAATTACCCAAATCATCACTTGATGTACTATTTTTAAGTCTTGTATAATGAGCATTTCTAACTAATGCATCTTTTTTATTTATTTCACTACCTGAATATATTTTTTTAGTTTTAGTATCGTAATATTTGGCATCATCTTCAAACATCTGAGTTTGTAATTTATCCATAATATTAGTTGTATCTCCTTCTGCACTTAATCCTCCATATTCTGAATTTAATGAAACGTATGGATTAACTAAAGAAGAATATAAATCTAATGCCATATTGTTAGATAATGTACTAACATCTACATTAGATAATGAATTTTGAATTGTATTATTTATAGCAGAACCACTTGTTTGTGCCATTCTTCCACCTACCATATGTACAAATGTTTCAGATGGATTAAATAAATTACCTTCTTGTGCAGATAGTAACTTACCTTTTATCAATGACATATTCATAGAGTCTTCTTGGAATCTTTCAATACTATCTACTTTATCTTTTATAGCTTGTGTTTCTTGCTGTTCTTGTCCTAAAGTATCAGTCATAATTTGTGGTTTGTATTTATCAGTAAACTCGTAAAGTTGTCCTTTACCGCTTTTAATTCCATATGGGTCATCTTCTATTATCTCTGTTCCTGCTTCTGTTTTTGATTTATTCATAACTGTTTGCCAATTATTAATTCCGTCAGTTCTTTCATCCCCTGTTTTTTGTTGTGCAATAATAACTGCAGCTAATGCATTTAATCCAGGGTCATCTAAAGCCTCTTTAATATCATCATACTTGTCAAACACTTCATAAGTTCTTAATGTTGATTCCCATGTAGGTATGTGTATCTGCCATGGTCCTCTTGAATCTCCACCATCTCCTGGTGTATTTGTTGAAATACCAGTGCTTGTTGCAGTTTGTGGGTCACCATGTTCAGCTAAAGCAATAGCAATATATTTTTGTATATCCTTATCTTTAGTTGGGTCTAAATGTAAATCATCACTAATAAACTCTATTTTTTCTTCATTTAGTTTCAAATAATTAACTGCAAATTGTAAAAATTCTGCTAATTGTTGTGGTGTATATTCCATTACCAACTCTCCTCAAAAGCTAAAAAGTTATCTCTAAAACTATTTGCTAAAGCTCTTCTACCTGCCATTTCAGATACTGCTGATATTTTACCAGCTTCTAGTTTTTCAAACTGATTATTTAATTCCTGAGCTACATTTATAGGAGTAAGCATAGGCTTTCCTAATTTACTTCTAGCTTCTTCAGGTGTAGGTAATTTAACATTAAATTTTATATCACGGAATCCTTGTCCAGGAGTTCTTGTATATTCTCCTGTAGATAAACCTATTATGTCATTTAATGACATTTGATTTTGTTGTATTTGTATTTCTCTTGCGGCTGCTTGTGATTGTAAATCTGCTAATATTTCTCCATATTTTTTATAATCTGCAGCAGTTGCTGTTAATCCTTTAGATGCAAATAAACCATCTATAGCTTGTTTTACTTCTACATCTGAAGGAGGTAAAACTTCTTGTCCGTATTGTTCTAATGATTTTTGAAATTTTGGGTCTAAAGCAGTACCTGAAAGTAACATATCATCTTCTCTTAATTTAAGAAATGGTGATAATTGACCTAATATTGTTGGTGCTTCTTTATCTATATATTGCATATTTGGTGCTAACCATTGCATATCATTTGCTTGTGTCATTAAATTTGCTAAAAATCCTATTTCATTTTCTGTTGTTGAAAAGTCTATTTCTCCTGGAACAAAATTATAAGATGATAAATCTAATCCTGCAGCAGCTAATTGTTGTTGCATATTAAATATTTCAGTAGGTGACATTCCAATAAATGCTTCTGCCGCAGAACCACGTGTAAACCATGGCTTTATAGGGTCACCATTTTTATCTCTAACTATTTCTAATATTGGGTCTCCTGTTACAGGGTCTACTTCGTATCTAACATATTGATTTTTGTCATCAATTTGAATGTTATATCCTGTATAAAATTCACTTGAACGACTTACTATTTCACCTGTTTGAGGGTCTCTTTCTTCTTTTTTAGTTGTAAATAATCCAGGTATTTTAGGATTTACATCAGTAAATACTGTTGTTGTACCATCTTCATTATCAATAGTTCCTTGCGACCAACTGTTAACTAAATCAAATACATCACCTAATGCTATTTTAATTTCTTCTGAAGCAGCTCCTGTAGGGTCATCTTCACCTAGTAATGTAGGACCAATACTTACAGTTAAACCATTTCTATCTGTTTGTGGTTGTATAAGAATTTCTAAATAATTAACAACACTATCAATATATGTTGTCATATCAGTAGCATTAAATATTGCATCATCTGCTTCTGCAAATTTTTCTACGTCACCTGTTCCTGTTGTTAAATCAAAGTCTGTATTTCCTGATATAATATCAAACAAACTATATACTGTAATACCTAGATAATCACCATCTTGTTCCATTCTTATTGGTACTTGTATGTTTTTAGTTATTTCTACTAAGAAACTTTGTATACCTTGTTCTTGTTGAAAATCTGCAAAACCACCTGTTTCATCTAGTCCTGCAAGATAGTTTTTTATATCTTCTAACGTTTTCTCATCTAAGTATTGACTCATTTAAAAATCCTTCTCATATCTTCTGTTATCTAGCTCTTTCCAAAAGTTACCTAAATACATGTCTATAAAGTTAGTATTTTTATACTCATTAGCTAATTGTCTAGCATATTTATCTAACAATATCCTTATAGCTGCAGTATTTTCGTTACTACCTTTTAAGTTTGCAGCAGTCTTATTTTTAACACCACTACCATATACAGTATAGCTCTCATCTCCCACAGTAAAAGTACCACCGTTTAATACTACATTTATTGCTTCATCATATTTATCTAAGAATAATTTAAGAGGTTTATATTCAGCAGAATTTTTTAATATTTCATTGTCTTCCCACATTCTAAATTCTTGCATTACATAATCTTGTTCTGCTCTAATAATTGCATTACCTATGTTTCCATATGGAATCATGTTGTATTCTTCAACTAATTTATTCTTTTTTGATGTGTATGCTTCTCTTCTAGCAGAGTCAGTCATTGATGGGTCATTTACTAAATCCTGTCTGTATTCTTCTAACTCAAATTGTAAAAGTGTTTGTTGTAATGCTCTTCTATAGTCTTGTGGGTCTAATGTTTCAGAACCTTCTAAGAATGCAGGGTATGAAAATTCATCATCCCAACTGTCCATTTTTATATATATAGCTGTTTGTGGATATTCCTCTATTAATTGTTTATTTTCAGTTTGTTGCCAAAATTTAAATGATTCTTTTCTAGCAGGAAATCTACCTTTTTTTTCAGTAGTTGCTTGTCTTAATGGTATTGGGTTAATACCAAATCTAGTAATAAATTGTTGTGATGTTACAAAATAATCAAAGTCATTATTTTCTAACATCTGTTGATATTTTTGTGCTAATACCTGTATTCCCCACCAAGTACCATTTTTATCTTTTAATTCATAACGTGGTTGTATAGCTGTAGGAAAAGCACCTTTAGCCATTCCTCTAATAATCCAATGTTTTGATGCTGCATCCATAGCTTCTATTAATGCTGCTTTTTGTGATTCAGTATCTTCAGGTGACCATTTACCTGCATAGTAATACATAGTATATATATCCATTACTGTTGCAGCTACTGATGCTTCCATTTCTTCTGAAGCAGCACCATCACCCATAAATGGTTGTTTTAATATAATATCTTTAGCCCAACCTGGTAATTCATCAGCAATATTAAAACCACCACCAGGTGCATTAAAGTTTCCTAAAATAAAATCATCTAAAAATTTTGGTGTAGGAAAATATTTTGTAAATACTTTGTAAGCCATTTGTACATTAGGACCAAAACCAGGTGAAAAACCATTAGCTGCTACTAAGTTCAAACCTTCTAAGAATCCATATGGTCTTACTTTTACACCTTCGTCTCTTAAATCTTCTCCTAATAAAGCTGACTGCACAGGTGCAAATCCCATTTGTCCTGGAATGGATGCTACACCAAATGTCATTACATTAGCAACATCAACCCAATTAAACATTAATTCTCCTGTTACAGGGTCTGTTTCAAAAAAAGCATTGTGCGTATCCCAAGGTTTTGATTCTTTACCTGCGTCTATAGCTATACGTGTTCTATTAAATTTTTGTGGATTATCTATTGTTAATTTACCCCATGTCTTTGCAACTTCTTGCCATATTTCAGGAAATGGAACATACGTAGACATAACATCAGACAATACATGTCTGTCAGAACTTGCATACAGTAAGTCTTTTACATTTTCTAATGCTTTATATTTCAATAATTGTTCTGCTTGTTCAAGGCTAGTAACACTTACTTCTTCTTTTATTTTAGGTATTTTTGATGCACGGACTATATCATCCCACATTTGACTACCTTCAATCCAAGGTTTTGCACCTACTAAAAATTCTTTTGTTGTTTTTTCATCAAACGTAGGTATAAAATTTGGTGTTTCTGTATAAAAAGACCATCTAAACAATGGGTCTCTATTTAACCAATCAGAAGGTTTTGCTAATAAGTTTCTATATCCTGCTTCTAATACTTTATCCCATTTTTCCATTGATGATTCATATGTTGCACCTCGGTTAAAATCATACCCTGATTTAAGATATGCTTGTTCTCTAGGTCCTAATCCGTTTACAACAATGTCTTCATTAAATGCTTTTTTAACTTTTTTATAAAATTTTCCATAATAACTTCTTGTTCTGTTATTTAAAACAGCATGTTTTTGTGCTAGTTCAAGCCAATCTTCTCCATTTAAAAATCCACTATTAGCAATAAATTCTTTAACTTGTTGTGAACCTAGTGATAAATCTGCTTCATAATCAGGAAGAATCATGTCTCCTTCTGCATTATGTATTATTTCTCTAGCTTGTCTTTGAGATATTCCTCTGTTTCCTCTTCTAATTTTTCTTGAAGGATTTCCTTGTAATCTTGCAATATCGTAATTAATAGCTTGTAACCATTTTTTAAGTTCTGATTCTTTTTCTAATATTCTTCTTATTTCTGGCTCATCACTTTGTTTTATTAAATCTTGTATGTATTGTTTACCATTAGGATTTTTTGTAAAATACTCAACTGCATTTTCAACACCATCTCTAGCTACCATTACATATGCAGGGTCTTTTGTTACACTAAATAAATCTTCAATAAATCCGTACCACCATTCTTCTTGTATTACATCAGAACCTGTATTTTTATGTTTCTTAGCCATTAAATACATTTCATCTTTTCCTTTTGGACTTTTACCAGGTAAAAATCTTTGTAATAAAGTTTGATTTGACATAGCTTGTATATACATAGGGTCACCATTAAAAATAGTTCCTGATGGTGCAGCTTGTGCATAGCCACCTTTTTTCTTCATAATTAGTTTTGCTGTATTAAAATTACTTTCAAACATAGCTTCAAGAATTTCTTTTCTAACTACAGAATCAATATTTATATTATCTATACCGTCATAAACTCTTATTCTTGGTATTTGACCACGTAAATCTATTAACTTATATAAATTTTTATCTCTCTTTAATGCATTTACCATAGGTATAGTAGGGTAAACATATCTTTCATGGCTTTTAATAGCTATTGATAAAGAGTTTATTAAAGTATCTTTAGCTTGTTCAAGAGTCATATTATTAACAGTTTTGTTTACAATCCCTACATTTAAATCAATTAATGTAGGAGGAACTAATGCTTCTCCTTGTGTTACATCTCCTGCAAAATTTCTTGTAACTTGTAATACATGATTTTCTTTTTGTAATGCTTTCATCACATTTGGTTGTGATAAATATTGTTCTATAGTTTGTTGAAAACCTTCTTCTGCTTTATCTATTGTTGTTTTTAAACTTTTATACGGTGCAACTGAAACAGCAGCACCTTCTAATGTTGTACCATCAATTTTTAAAACAGCATTTTCAATATCTTCTAAATCCCATTTCATTATATCTTCAGCCATTAATCTAACATTACGGTCAGTAACTCTTTGTTTTTTTAATTTAGGTAATTCACCAACTACTTCGTCAAAAGCATAATCTGTCATATTGTCGCCACGTAAAAAAGATGCTAAATAAGAATCGCCTACTTCTCCTGCTGTATTTACATTTAATCGTAAATGTTTAATTGATTTTTCAATTTGTTCGTATTTTAAATTAGTAACAGCATCTACCATATCTTTGTTACCAACCATTTCAGCTATCATCTCTGCTTCTTCATTAAATATTTTTGTAGCAAAAAATTGTTCTCCTAGACTTCCTTGCATCTGTACAACAGTTTTACCTTTACGTCCAATATCACTTTTTAATGAAGTTAAAAGTAAAGGATGTGAAAATACATTAGGTCCTCCATAAAATGCTATACGAACTGATTCTTCAGGTGGAACTCTTAACGCTAATGCTAAACGTAACATCCATGATGGTTTTAATACTCTCTGCATAACAATATCGTTATATACGTAATCTACGTTTCCTGGTGGAGATAATGATACTCTTCCGCCTCTTGAAGGGTCAGGTACAAATGCTTTTCTAGGAACTTTAAAAAACTGTTGATTAATTTTAGAAAAAGCAGATGCTTTAGGGTCATGCCACATAACAGATTTTAATCTACTTCCACTAGGTCCAACTAATCTATTAAATGTTTTACCTGCTTTAGCTATTTGTTGATAATCAATTAAAGGAATAAAATGTTCTGCAAACTGAGACATAGTTAAAGCTGTAGGTGCAGCTACTGTTTTACTTTGGAAAGTACCATCAGCTTTTTGAACTGCATCAGCTAAATATTCAATTTTAGTTCCTGGAAACGATAATGCTACTCCATCTGCATCATAAAAATATTTTTTAGTTTCTAAAGTATTAGATACCACCTTTGAAACTCTTATCATTTCTTCAAGTGCATCTGGGTCTTCAGCTAAATCAGGATTATTTTTTACTACAAATTTTGCAATTCTTTCATTAAGTTTTTCTACAACATTAACAACATCTTGTTGATTTTTTGATTCTAATAATTCTTTTATATATAAATCTCTTACAGGTTCTTTTTCTCCCATAGCGACTAAAGAGCCTTCTATGTTGTTTATTGTTTCTGTAATTTGTGTTATTGCTGCATATTTATCAGGTGCTAAATCAAATAATCTTCTTGTTGGTAAAGGTAGAGTATACATAAATTGACTTCCCATTCCTACTAAACCAGCAAATGGGTCGTTTTTTATTTTACCCATAAACGCACCAACTGTTCTTCTTAGTGGTGCAACGTCTGTACTTCCACCTAATCTTTTAGCTAATGCGTCTGATGCTTCACCTACTAAACTTTTACGCATTGGTAATTTTGTTAATGGTGCATTTTGTGCAGCTAATCTTATTTCATCTCCAACAAAAGCACCTGAATATGGTGCAATCATAAGTTCTGAAAAATCACCTTGTCTCATTAAACTTCTAAGTGATTCTCTCATTATATTTTTGTCACCTACTTTTGCTAAATAATCTAAAACTCTAGGGTCAAGTTTTTTAAAACCAGGTATCATTCGTAATCTAGCTACAGAAGTGTTTTGAGTCATAGCATCTACAAATTCATCTCCCCATTTTGTATCAAGTATTTGATTTGCTGTTTTTCCAAATGTTAATGCTCTAGCTTCTCTTCCTCCTTTAGTAGGTTTTAAAGTTTTTAATGCTCTAGCTATAGTTGGAGTATTTTTTATAAAATCATCTACAGCAGCTTGTGTTACAACAGTTCTAGCTGCAGTTTTAACTCCTGCACCGTAACCTAATAAAATATTTATTGGGTCTGCACCTAATCTAAAAGCACCATCAATTATCGTACTTACTATTGCATACGATACGTCAGCTTCTTTACTAAATTGTCCTGCAACAACTCTTCCTGGTGATATAGGAACTCTTTCTCCTTGTGGTGTTGTATATTTATATCTATATTCATCTTTTTCAAATTCGTCTGTTATTGGTTTTCCATAAGTTTGTTCAGCAATCGTATACGCTTCTAATGGTGTCTTACCTAATTTTATTTCTTTTCTATATACTTCTGTATCTTGTAAATCCATAGAATTAGGTAAAATACCTGTTCCTAAATTTAAAGGATTACCTGCTTTCTGTTGTTCTCTAGCTCTTCTCCATTCTGTAGGACCATATGCTTCTTTAGTTGCCCTGTATGTTTTAGCAAATTCTTCTCCTAATAATGATTCTCTAGCTGCATCTGAAGATTCTACTGATGGACTAAATGCTGTAAGTAAATTTTTAGCTACTGCTTTTCCTACAGGCATTCCTGTTTCTTGTGCTGCTACAACAGTAGATTTAAAATTTTGTGATATGTTTTGAAATGGTGCATCTAATGCTAAAAATCCTAACTGGGTTGCTCTTTTACCAAAACCAACTTGACTCTGCCTAACACTTCTTTGTTGTTTTTCTAATGCATTTTGTTGTTTTTGTGCAAGTCGTAATATTAAATCATCATCTGCTTCTAATCCATATAATCCTGTATATACTGCTAATCTTTTATCTAATGTTGGATATGCTTTAGCTATAGATAATATTTTTTCTGCTAACTCAGGCGTAATGCTTCTTCTAAAAGAATTTATTTGTTCGTTATTTAAAGAATTAAAAGATGCTAAAGATTCTTTGTGTAATGGTAAATTAAAATTTGTGCGGTAATACATTACGCATCTAACAATTCATCCCATATTGGGTCAGGAAATTCTATTTTAGCAGCTTTAATAAAGTTACTTACTGTATCTGTTCCCATGTTTAATCCACCATTGTCTCCTGCACCTAATGGTATACCTGAAGTAATTGGTTCATTTAGTTTATTTGTTGCTGCACCTAAATTCACTGGTGAAGGTGGCATCATACGTGCTGCGTTTACTAAATTAGCATCTGCTGGATTACTTACAGAATCTACTTGTGTTTGTAAATCTTTAGTTTGTCCAAACGAATCACCTTCTGCTTGTGGAGGTACAACAATGTCTGCATAAGCTCCACCACCTGTCATATCAGTTGCTGCTGTTAAATCTTTATTTTTTCTGCCTCTATTAAATTTATTCGCCACGTAACTCATCTCCTAACTCTTGATTAAATTCGTAATCAAATTGTATATTTATAAAAACATAAGGATGTGGTGTAGGTAATGTAATAAAATTTGTCATCATTATTCTTGATTCTTGTATTTCTGAATCTCCTGTAAATACATCAGTATTCCAATCTTCTTGGTTAATCATATCCATAAACTTAACTAAAACTTCTTGTTCATCCACTAGGAGGTCCTCCTTGTTGTCCTAAAGCTCCTATGACTTGCTCTATTCCAGGTAATCCACCTCCAGGTCCTGTAGGAATTTGTGGTCCACCCATTCCCATCATTGCTAATTCTTCAGGAGTTGGTTCATCACCTTCTGTTGTATAAAACTTATCTAATATTTCTGACATTTTTGAAGGATTTTTTCTTATTTCTATAGCAGCCATTGTAGCTTGTGGATTTCCTTCTGCAGCTTGTGCCATAAGAGATTCAAATAAAACTGTCTCTGCTTTTTCTGCATTTATTCTTTGTTGAATTTTTGTTATATTATCTAACCCATCCATGTTTTCTTGTAATGTTTGAGTATCAATAATACCCTGTTGTTTTAATTGCAGTCCTGTTATTATTTTTTGCGGTTCATCAAATCCTGCCATTACACCATACACTCTTCGTGTTGTGTAAAATTGTTTTATATCAGATTGTGGAGAATATGTTTCTTTATAAGCAGTTCCTTTATGATAACCTGCCATAGGTTTTCTTACACCTGAAAACATTTCTTCATCATATTCTAATCTTTTTGCATCTAGTTCTTGTATAGCATCTGCTAAAACAGTTTGATATTCTCTAACATGCAATGATGCTGATGTACCAAGTTCTTCTAATCCTCTACCTGTAACAAATGCATTTGGAGATTGTCCATCATCAGATACAGGATAAGCTGCTCCTAGTCGTAAATGTCTTTCTAATCTATCTACTTGTTGAAATAATTGATACGGTAAATTGTTAACAGGTTTTGATACATTTGAACCTGGTGCTAAGTAATTAACTGCATATCTACCTTTTCTATATTTACCTGATTCTATTTCACCAACAATATTAGTTTCTGTAAATACAGCATCTTCCATAGCAATAGTTCCAAGAATATTAATCTTTGCCATGTTAGCCATAAGTCCTGTAATGTGTTGAAACTGACTTTGTAGTTGGTCAAAAGCATATCTTTTAGCTACTACAAAACAAGGACCTGATTTTAAAGGGTTAGGCATAAAATCTATAATTTTTTTATTTTCAGGTAAAAATACGTATGTTCCTTCTTCATCTCTATACTCAACTACAACTTTTCCATCACCATTTGAATAAGACCAATTATTCATTTTTTCACCATAACCTAATAATGCTGAATACGGTGATACTTCATCATCTGTATTTCTTGCATAAATTATGCTTTTAGCTTTAGGATATTGTTCTGCAAGTATCTTATGTGGAACTCTTGTAATTATTGCTAATTCTTTTGGTTGTTGGTCATTTCCAAAATATCCAGGATAACATGTAAAAGTATCTCTTAATTCTGCATGAGGATAAGGATTGCCATCTTTATCTCTTTTATGTCCTATAGTCCAAACAACAAAACCATAACCAGGTAACCATCTACCAACTTGTGGTAATTGCATATTTAATTTTGAATATTTGTCATACGCCATGATAATTCGTTCTAGTTTTTCAGATTTCTTTTTTGCACGTTGTGAATCTTTTTCATTAATTATATCTACTTTTAAATCAGGGCTTCTACCTAATTTTTGTGCAAATCTATCTAAAGCTGTTAAAAATAAATTAGGTGCTGGTAATTGATGGTATTCAACATTAGCACCATCACCCAATAAGGCTTTAACTCCAGCTTCTCCACCGTTCATAATGTCTCTTACACGTGACCTATCAAGAAGATTATCTCTATTAATTATTCTTAGGTAATCAATTTTATCGTATAACTTATCGCTATTTAAAGGCATTTATCTCCAATTATCTATATCAATACTACTAGGTTCGTACCCTGAAAAGCTAGGACTATAATCGTAACCTAATTCAGCAAAACGTTCTTTTTGCATACGTCTTATTGCTTTCATAGGAAACCAACTAGCCATAACTATATCAGTCTTTGTACCTATTGATTTACTTTTAGTTTTTGCAGAACTAAAATAAACCAACTGACTCGTATATAAGTTTACCTTTTCTTGGGCTTCAAATCCAAGATATGGCAAAGAAATTTTATTTTCAGTAAATAATGGTCTCATAGCAGTAACACCAAATATTGGGTCAAATTTATTGTTGTGAGTTTCGTGTCCTTCTAAAAATATTCCATGAGTCGAAGCAAAATCTCTAATACTTCTATCTTGTCTTATTGCTTTTTGAAAACCGTTTTCTTCAATAACCCAATGTGATAAATTATATTTCATCCACCATTCTTTAATTACATTTAATGCTTGTGGAATACCTCCTCCTAAAGAATTGTTCATATCTACCATATGTAAAACATTTCTTTCAACATCAACAGCCCATAAAAAAGCAGCCTGATAACCTGTTGATGCAGGGTCTAAACCTGCAATAAGTCTAGTTCCAGGTGGTACTTTTCCTATGTCTCTACCTTGGTCTCTACATGCTTCTATTTCTACTCTATCAAATAATGCAAGTCCTTCAGGCATAGCAACATTAAGATAAACCATTTCATATATTGCTCTACCACCTGTAGTTTCTGCTGCACGTTTTCTATCCATTAACCATTTGTGTGTTCTTTTAGAACCCCATAACATACAATCTGTATGTTCCATTTCTTCAGGTAATGTACAAGCTGTATCGTGTGCTTCCTCTATTGTTGTTGTCCAACTTTCGTTTTCAGATAAATGAGAATATAAATCGTCATAATGTTGTCTTGAACCAATAACTACAATAGCTGTATGTTCTTCTTTTCTACTTGATAATGTTGTAGTCCACCAATTTCTTGTATTTTCTCTACTAGATGGTTGCATAGTAGAACTGTGGTCTTCAATGTCATCTGCAATTATTATGTCACAGTCTCTTGAAAGTATTTTACCACCACGTCCTAATCCAACCATTGTAGGACTTTTAATTCCTGTAACAGTTCTTGTTCCTACAGTAAATCCACTTTGTGACCAGGCTTTACCTGTACGTGAAGTTGGTTTAAATTTTTCTCCAGGTCCACAAAACTCTTCTATTAATAATTCATTACTTTCTAGTTGGTCAAGAACAGAGCTAACTGCGTTTTTAGATATTTCCTCATTACCTCCAACCCAAAGTATTCTTACATTTGGATTTTTACAAATTAACCATACAGCAAAGTGTATTAATAAATCTGTTTTACCATGACGAGGCGGTGATAATATCATATGTTGTCCACCTTCTTCAATAGTTTTCATAATTTCTTCTATCCATTTAATATGAAAATCAGGTGTTTCATACGCTACACCTTGTTCAGTTTGAAAATATCTTTCTCTAAAGTCACTAAAGTCTGATAATGTTTTTTCTGCAACTTGCGGTAATGACCATTTTTCTTGTGCTTTTTCTAATTCTAAATCTTCAACATAAGCAGAATAGGCCATAGATACTGCTCCATCAGTTGTTTCTAATATCTTTGCTACACCTTTAATTGTATTTTTCTTTTCTAATATTTCCTGGGCTAAACCTGATTCAACAATGTCATTATAAACTTTGCCTCTTCTTGATTGAACATTTGTTTTTTGACTAGGTATAACTAATGTATCTTCTTCTTGTTCCCATTCAACGCCTAGTTTTCTAGCACGTTTTTTTTGCATGTTAATTCTATTAGAACACCTATCACTGCAATATTTTTTTCTATTTTTTGGAAGAGGTCTATGACATCCTGCAGCGTAACATAAATTATTTTTTGCCATAATTTTTACATTCCTTATTTAGGCATTTCATTTTTTTGCTTGGCAATAACACTCCACCACATCTTGGGCAGGTTACGTTTATCAAACCTAAGAGTTCTTCTTAATCCTTTTAGAAGAGTATCTCTTTTTCTTTCCTTTTTTTGTGTACGGCATATTATCTCCTTTTTCTTTATGATAACACAAAACTGCACCGAAGTGCAGTTCTGTCGTACAGTGTCATATACTTTTACTTTATATGGCGTCTCCCCAGACGCATTTTTATGTTAATACATTTTATTTTATATCGTTGTCAAAAACTAAAGTTTTTAATTTATTAGCTCTTAATATTAATCTTCCAACAAGCTCTACGCATTGTGGAACTACAGCGTTACCTAAAGCTATAAGTTTATTTTTTCTATTAGGATAATCTCCTGCTGACCTAGGCATACCTTCTTCCCAAGTATCATATTCTGCATCTAGTTCTCCTCTC
>CEUI01044085.1_pt1 | contig 20891 bp, 18 predicted proteins | sample 531411 | NCBI WGS metagenome assembly CEUI01 (sample SAMEA2622841, study PRJEB7988) | marine metagenome | isolation source: saline water (ENVO:00002010), including
TCATGTCTGTTATGTCAGAACCAGAAAAACCAGAGTTAGCACCAGCGTTACCTGCCTGATGTGCATCGGACGTGTGACCTGCGCCACCAGCACCCACTGTCACCGTATACGTCACACTGCTACTCAGCCTGAGTCTGGAAATTGCTGTGGCACCTGCACCTCCTCCAGTAGCAGAATAATTCGCGTTTTCGGCTGATATGGCACCACTACCACCACCTCCAATGACATAGACTATACACTCCATGGAAGTGGCTGGACTCCACGTAGTAGATTTCTGCCACAATATATTTGGAAATCCAGTATCACCAGTTTTGCTGCCTAAAATTGCCATCCTATTTTATCCTTTAAAGTGTTGTCCAACCAATAGTTGAGTCCACATAAACACACTGGACTGCTGCATCGGTGAATAAAGTGCCATCTTCTGCCTGTGAGTTTATCTTCTCTGAATTGCGCCCAACGGTTACTGTTGCTGCTCCAACATTTTTAATGGTCACTGTGTTACCTGCACTTGGCGAACTTGGCAAAGTAATAGTAAATGCCGTAGATGCGTGGTTGCAGATTAACTGATCTTTGGTCGATGCAGTATAATTACTGGTTTTAACAGACCAATCTGAATACGCTCCTCCACCTGCATCAGTCCAAGATAACGTGCCACTCCCGTTGGTTTTTAATACTTGGTTTGCACTGCCATCACTGGCTGGTAAAACCCAAGCAGCCGAGCCTGATGCAATTGTTAAATTAGATCCATCAGACGATAAATATTCACCGCCTTCATCGTATAAATAAAACCGTCTATTATCAGCAAATCTTGCAACTTCGTTACCATCGTATTGTTGAATAACAATGTCTTTAGCGTCCACCAAAGGTTTAAAAATTACATCCGATGAACTGTTGGTAATCGACATCAGTTCAGTGCCACCGTCAGCGTATACAATGCCCTGATCCGCTGTATCTGAGTCGAGTGTAATTTTGTCTACCGTGTCTAATGTTATTGCGCCACTATCACTGCTTGCATCTGTAGTGGCTATACTATACACCCCTGCTGAACTAACAGCGTGAGTGACAAATTCTTGTGCATCGTATTTTAAAATTAATGGAGCAGTTGTGTCTGTGGCAGTAATAGCTCCACTGGCAATAGTTCCTACCCCTGAAATATTTGAGCTATCGTCTATGGCAACAGCCGAATTAGCTTGAACGGTAGATCCACCTGTGCCGTTGGCTGTTAGTACAATATTGTCTGTTGAACCTGTGCTACCTCCAATATCTCCACCAGACGATGCTGACCAGGAAGGAATGCCAGAATCAAGAGTTAATACGTTTCCGTTTGATCCAGCCGCTAAACGTGCAAGGTATCCACTTGAGTTACGGTAGTATATGTCACCTGTAGCATCCGATCCTACCGCTAATCCAAAGTTTGTAAAAATCACATCATCGGCAGATTCATCAATTAACACGCTTGATCCGCTTGTAGCACCAAAGAACTTGACATCATAGCCTGTATCGTCAACTCCAACTGTTACCGTTCCGTCGATTTGAACTGCTCCATCTATGTCTACTGCATCTAAGTTAGTTATTCCGTCTATGTCGGCATTTCCACTGACATCCAGTGAGCCAAAATCACCTTCACCGGCTACAGTAATACCAGCAGCCCCATCTAATACGGTTAGTCCTACCGCATCTCCATTGTCCGTAAACTTTAAATCTTTACCGTTTGTAATCAGCTTAATCGTAACATCGCCTGAGTTGCTCTCTGTGATGCTTAAAACGGACGTTCCAGCATCTTTGAAGGTAAACACGCCAGTATGAGCATCGAGCGTTAGATCGTCTCCTGAGTCGATTACAATGGGGTTTCCGGCTAATGTAGCGCCTGTCGTTCCATCGTGTGTAATTGTAAAATCAGACCCTAAACCTAACGACAATACAGCAGAATCACTTAACAATTTCAGATCGTCACCGATAACCGCATCCAGCGCCACAGATAGACCACCATCTGTTTGTAATGACCCGTCTGTTGTGGATGTAGCATTAGTCGTATTGTCTGTTTTTAGCAACCCTGATACCGTAAGGTTGTTTAACTGGTTTGACGATGACGTATCATCAAGATCTCGCGAACTGTCAACAACTAACGCTTTAGAGGCAGTAACCTGGCCGGCGCTTACGCCTAAGTTAGACGCATCCAGGCCTCCATTGACCGCGCTACTGGTCAGAAGGTTATCGAACTCGTTGTTGAGTTGCGCCGCTGTTAAAACCGCGCCTGATGAAAATGTATGTACCCTTGATACAGTACCCATGTTAATTTACCTATCTTGACGGAGGCAGTGTTGAGCCTCCACCTGTTGGTGGCGGCGTTGTTGGATTTTCAAATCTTCCGGCTCGACTAAGCGTAGCCAAAATGTTACGTCGCGTTTCTTCTTCTTGCCCTTGCTCAACAGCACGATTCGTAGCCACGCCACCACGCAAAAGACTTTTTAATGTGGTGATCTCTTGACTGCCTACCGACTGTTCTAAGATTTCTCTCATTGTTCGCACTTCGGTAAGCGTCTTAGCACGATCAGCCGGGGTGATTTTGTCTATGGATTTACCCGTGCGCTCCGCAGACAACTTATTCAGCAAAGGCACGTTACCGGCAGAAAGTATTTGTTCTAATCGACCTACGCCTTGAGTAGCGAGATCAACGCCTTTACCCGGCAACGAAGACAACTCTGCTGCACCCGAAGGCGAGTAGAGATAACTTAAAGCCATGCCACCATACTTTGGACTAAACCCTGCTAAAACAAGCGGAGCAGTTAAAACATTAAAAAGGTTATAACTGAGTGCTGCACGACCGATCTGGCTTATTTCTGATTTTACAACCAAACCTTCACCAAATATGGGTCGCATACTAAGGCCAACTATTTTTGGCAGTAAATCCTGACGGCCAGTATCGTCAAGCAATACACGCAGATTTCTCAATGCAATCTCACGATCTGCACCGCCAAATGCGTTCAATACTGCCTTGATAACTGTTTGTGGGTTTTTACTTTGTCGCAAAACGGCAAGCGTTTCCTCACCGCCAAACTTCAGTTGCGGATCTTTCACGCCTAATGTTGCCTCTATGTCATCTAAGCGCGTAACGTAATCTTCATACTCAGCCATAGCTGCTAAATACGGATTAGGCCCGGTTCCACTTACGCCAAGTTGCTGACGTACGTCTTGTGCATCGTATCTTTTAACTATTGCATCATAAACGATACCCCGTAACGTATTCAACTGACTTTGCGCTTGTCCTTCTGACGCTTTTTGCAGTTTAGATATTCTTCTTTTTGCTAAATCCAATTCTGCTATACTGGCATTTTCCGGCAGATTCATCACATATTCAAACGCCTCTTTTACCGCAGCAACCCCCTGACCCATTGCCGGTATATCCGTGCCTCCGAAATTGATGTTGTCCGGTTTAAATCCTTTTTCTTCTGGCGTAGCTGGTCGTTCCTTAAAAACCCTACCACCAACAGCACCGTATCCTATATCATCTTTTACCGTTCCAAACTCAAATACCACACCCTGATTGCGTAAATTTGGATCTTGGATAATGGCTTGCCGTATGGAAGGCATGTTGGTTTTAACTTTGTTCATCTGCAATGCTTGACGGGTATCCAATGTACCCTCACGCATTTTTTCCGACCATTCATTCACCGCTCCGGTAAGTTCAGAAATAATTTCATCGCCTACCGTAACGTAACGACTGCCTGTATCATACTCTCGGTTTGCCGCTTCAAGCATAATCTTACGTTGCGCCTGGTCATCAATGCGACTTATCCTGACAATCTCATCTATTACATCAGAACCAAGACCTGTTGTAAAACCCATGAACTGAGCAACAAGTCCATCTAATAATCCTTTTGTTTTAACGGGGCCAACCTGATCCATTGTGCGTTGACCTACCTGTTCTGTTACAAACTCTTCTGCTTTTTTGTTCAAATCTTTTATCGACTCTAAAGCAGACCTTCCACGCTCTCGTATAGTTTGACCTTTTCTTCCAAATATGTTTGCAAACCGACCATCAAACCCACTCTGTGCAAACTCTTTAAAACCAGTTATTGCCTCTTGAAAGTTTTTAAACGTCTGTTGCGCCTGACTACCTTGATAGGCTTTAGCTATAGGCTTAACAACAACTTCTTTGCCTACTTGTTTAATGCCTCCAAGTGCAGCCTTACCACTAAGCTCTGCTCCTTTTAACATACCTCTACCGATTGCTGTTGTCGGATCAAAAAGCTGAGATGCCTTTTCAACTTTTTCTGCACCTCTAACAAATCTTTCTGCCCCTTCTCTTACTTGATCTGCACCGCGTTTACCTGCCTGTTTAGCAACTTGTGCCGCCGTTCGTTTTGCTATGTTTGCTCCTAATCCAGTGCCACCAAGCAAGGTACTAATTGCTGCCAATGGCCGATTCTGCAACCCCTCTCCGGTAAAATCTAATGTTCCATCCGGACGGCGAGTAAACCCAACGTCAGCAAGCACACCTTCCTTCATTTCTCTTGCGACCTGTTTGCTCTCCGGAAAAATATTTGTTCCGGCCAACCCTTCAACAGCACCAATTCCAGCTTGCACCATTGTCTTTCCGGTTGTATACGGACTACTCAATGCTGTTAAAATATTCTTGCCTTCTTCTACTGCACTTTCCGGAATATTTTGCGCTGTACCTAACGCAGAGAATCCTTCATCCGGTATAAACGGAGCAAATATTGGAACGTCCTCTTCCGTGATCGTAATCTTTTGCGTTGGCGCATATCGCTTATGGTATCTTAGACCCAAAGATCGACTATCCACATCACGATACTTTGTAACGCCTTCGCTTTCTGCGGTTTGTTTTAAATATTCACCCAACTGTGTGTATGTCGGAGCTTCAATCTCCACTTGTGCATCCTGATCTCGCGTAGTTGTGACACGATTTTGTTCAGCCATTATTCATCCTCCAGATTTTCCAACGACTTCACAATAATTGGAGCATTGGTAACCTTTACCCCTGTATCCTGTTCGATCTGCGAAGGTGTGCCAAAAAGCCTATCGTAGTATCTGTCGAAACTTGCGCGTTCTTCTGGCGGTACAGCCTCAGACAGATAAGCGTTTAGTCTGCCACGCGCTTTACCGGCCAAATCTTTATACAGGGCATCACCCAATCGTTTCATTCTTCTCAATTGAGTATTTGAAAGAACGTGTCCAACACCTCTGGCACGTTCAAAAAACGCTGCAAGCTCTTGCTGGAAACCTTGCGCTCGTTCCTGTAAGTTGAGGTCGCCTTCTCGTACGGTTGCAGCATCAATCATCTGTTGATAAAAGTTAAAGATGGCAGTACTGTTTGCTGCATTTGGATTTTTATCAAAATCTTCAAAAGCGGCAGTGAGTCCTGTATATATCTTTAAAGTTCCTCGTTCATCAGCCAGGAATCCGCTTATCTCCTTATTGGCTTCTGTCACTATATCTCTAAAGTTTTTATACCGATCACCATACACTGCTTTTAACGCTTCATCGGCTTCGTTTTTCAATTTTTGCACATACGCATCGGCTTTTCTGACATAGGCATCAGTTTTGGTCTTATCTAGATTTAATCTCTCTTTTGACAACTCGTATGCTCTGTTTTTATCCTCAACACTTAGCTTAAAGAATTCGTCCCTACGTGCTTGCGCCCACTGTTCTGCTTGCATATCAGCGTTTTGCCAAATGTTTTTCCAATCCAACGCTTTTTGTGACAACTTAAATTTTGCAAGGTCTAAGTCTTGCCCCTGCTGCGCTAAACCTCTGCGATAATATCTTTCATACTCTCTTGCTTCCGCTTCCGTCATATCCATTGTGGCATCAAATATTGATTTATTAATTTGTTCAGCAGTTAAATTGTTCAAAGCAGCAGTACGGGCAGCCGTCACCGCATCTCTACGTATCTTTCTTGTCAACTCGTCTTGTTTTAACTTTTGCACATCTCTCTGTTTAAGCGCTTCCATGCCGGTTTCACCAGCTACGGCAAGTCCTTGCCCAATACGACCTAACAATCCAATATCAGGCTGTTCTTTGCTTACGCCCGGTGTGACTCTTCCACTTGTTAAAGCACTTATTAAATTCGATCTGCCAGTGGCTTGCCTTACGCGCTCATCTTCTTTACGCTGACCGCGACCCTGACCAATGGCGGCTAATAAACTGCCAATAGAACGTGTTCCGGCCAGTGCCATTTCGGGGTTGTCTCTTACTGCTTTGCCAAGACGAGCCAGCATAGACTGTTGAGGTTGTTCTACCTCTTCTTCATCTGTAAAAGTTGGAACCGCAACTGCTTCTTCATCTCCGCGTTCCACCTTAGTTTCAATTAATTTGTTCTCTATAGTGTTTTCCGGAGTTTCTATATCTACCGGTTCAACTTCCACCTTGTCGATGGAACCAAAAGGCTCTGTTGGAACCTTAGAACCTGGTGGCAATTCATCCGTAACAGGTGACGTAGGCTGACCAGCCGTAGGCGTAGGCCTTATGGACATTTTAGGAAAACGCTCAAACATCCGACCTCCTCCAACAGTTTGAAAATCCATACTGTTTCTTACTGAGGCTGGTATGCTGACATTAGGATTATCACGATAGGAATCTGCTGTAAGACGCTTAGTAATAGGATCTGTTTGGTCTGTTGACTTATCGCCCGTAAGATCAGAGAAACTTTTAGATGATTTAGACCAAGCATCCATTGCTCTGTTATTGTATGCGTTGCGTTCTTCTGAAGTCATTTTAGCCAACTCTTCAGAAGAGAGAGGGGTAAACTGCTCGCCCGTTGAAGGTTCCTCAGTTAAATTCCTTACCAACGAGTCATCAACGGTTGCGGTATCAGCTAAAATATTTGCAAAAACAGGTTCAAATTGCGCTCTGTTTTCCAGCCCACCTTCGCTTTGCGTAACCGCATTCATCAAAGCACCAGTAGGTATGTCAGACATTAGCGTATCTAAATTTACATCTATACCATCTTTTTTAAGTATTGCCGGTATGTTAATTTTGTGGTTAGCAATACCTGTAGAATCACCACTTGTATGCGCTTCTATAAATTGGCCAAGCGTAAACCCCTTATCTTTTTTTACGCCATAGTCGTGAAGTGCCGCTTTAGCACCTGACTTCTTATCTCCAAACTCAACAAAACCGCCTGGCGTATTGCCAACAACCGTAGATTCGCCAAATGCAAATCCCGGGTTATCAGCTGAATAGAATCGTGCAGCCTTGCTTTTTGGAAGGCGTATGCCTGTTGGGTTGTTTGACCTACTTAAAACATTGCTCATACTGCACCTAAAGGTGTTATGCCGAATTTCTGTTCAGCTATTTGTTCAAGCAGTTTGCGCGTCATTGGATCGCTTACTAATGTTTGCCCAATGCCCGGCTGCGATGCCTGTTGTGTTGTTGTAGGCTGGGCTTGCGGATTGAACGCCTGTATCAGCTTGTCTTGTTTGGCCTGTTCTTCTGCTCTTTTACGATCACGTTCAGCCTGTTGATTTGCGTACATACCTTGAGCAAGACTTAACCCTGCCGGTATTGCAAATGGTAAAAATCCTGCCATTTTATTCTCCTTCTTCTCTTCTTCTTCTTGCTTCTGCTGCTGCTCGTCTGGCCGAGTCAAACATGCTGCTTTGACCGGTTTCTTGGTTTAACCCTCTCATTTCTTCATAAATTAATGCGCGTTCATTCGGGTTAATTCCTGCACCACGGTCATTAAGTATTTTTTCAAGTTCTATAAACCTTCTCATATTATCAGGTGACATAAATGGACTTGCTTGAGGCATAGAGCTTAAACCTTGAGCATCTCTAAACCTTTGCGATGCTTCTTCACCTAAAACTTCACTGTCTATGTTTTCTGTTAAACCTTGTAGTAATGGATCTAACCTACGATCATTTAAATCTTGACCAGCCAATATTGCGCCTATCGTATCCATTTCAGCTTGTCTTCCGGCCAATGTCAGTCGCTCGTCTTCGCCTTCTCCTAATCTTCCGGTCATTGCAGCTTCACGTAGTCGAGCTTCTAATGTTGGATCGTCGTCAAACGTACCCGTCAAACCAGCGCGTGTGGCATCACGTCCTAATGCAGCCGTTTCCAGTTCGCTCTGTAATGCTCTGGCTTGCTGTGTTTGTATTGGATCAACGCCTTCTATGCCTTGATCAAACAGTCCGGTCTGACCGGCTTCAGCTATTCTACGCTGTAAGTCTTGGGTATCTAATCCGCTTCGTGTGGTTTCACCCGTTAGCGTTTGCTGACCATCGATCTCACCAAACAACTGTGATTCTAACTGGCGTTCAGCACGACCTTCCTGACCTTCTATTGCTCCACGTTGCGCTGCTGATCTGCGAATGTCCTCTGCACCGGTGCGTTCCTGTAAGCCGGTTTGACGTTCACCTAATCCTAACTGGCCACGCTGTATATCAGACTGCAATGTCTGCCTACCGTCTACTTCGCCAAAGATGTCTGCTTCCTGGCGTTGTCCGGCCATTGTTTGACCGCCTCTAAACTGACCGGTTTGACCGGCCTCAGTAACTTCTCTTGCCAGTTCTTGCGTAAGCCTGTCCTGATCGAAACGACCTTCTTGCAGACCCATACCACGTTGACCCAAATCAAAACCTTGTGCATCACGTAAGTCCTGTTGTCTGCGTTGTGCAGCTTGAGCTTCAAGTGCTAACCGGTTACGCTCATCGCCCTCGCCCATTCTCGCTAAAGCAGCCGCTGTATCGCCACCGCCTCGCAATACACCATATCGACCCAACTGCTCGACGAGTGCCTTACGTGCTTCGTTCTGGCGCATCTGCTGATCGGCTAATTGTGATGCTAAAATCGGATCGTCTGTTCCACCAATTCGATCCATGTATTGCTGACGTAACGCACCTTCTAACGTATCAGCCATTGGTGCAGCTTCGGGTTCAACCACATTTTGAGCGGCTGCCATATCCGCACCGGCACCTAATGCGTCAGTAGGCGTAGTTGCATCAGCAGCTAAACCTTGAACAAACGATGGGTCACTTAAAGGATTTTCTGTAACCGGTTGGCTTCTGCGTTCTTCTTCCATTGCTCTAACAGCTAACGGATCACTTAATGGATTTTCTGTTACCGGCTGACCAGTAGCTAAGTCAGATACAAAGCCAGGATTGCTAATTGGATTTACCGTAGTTGCTGGAGCTTTGCCAAAGTTTGGATCGCTTGTCGGGTTAACCGTTGTAGCCGGCGCTCTACCAAAATTTGGATCGCTCGTTGGATTCACCGTTGTTGCTGGTGGCCTTCCAAAGTTTGGGTCGCTCGTTGGATTCACTGTAGTTGCTGGCGCTCTTCCGAAATTTGGATCACTTGTTGGGTTGACCGCTGTGGCTGGTGCTTGTCCAAAATTCGGATCACTTGTTGGGTTTACATTAATTGCCGGTTGAATAGATGCTGCGCTTTGTGCATCAGCCATGCTTGGTTGAGCTACCGGCTGTTGCGCCTGTGCCATCGATGGTTGGGCTATTGATGGCTGAGCCACTGGCTGTTGTTGTTGCGCTTGTGCCATTGTAGGCTGCGGTGCTTGGCCTGTTAAAGTTTGCTGGGTTGCATTTTGACTAAAACCTGCTTCGTTAAAATTTTTCATTCCAGCAAGCAACATCTGCTCTTGCTGCTCTGGTGACATAAACTGGTTACTGCTCTCTATTGCCCTACGCCTTATTTCATCTTCAGAAAATTGCGGTTGCTCTTGCTGTAATTGGCTACTAAAATCCATACCTGCTAACGGACTTTGTGCTTGTGCCATTGCTTGTTGTGGGCCTGTCATTCCACCTTGTGCTTGAGCCATACTTGGCTGCGGTGCTGGTGCTTGCGCTTGAGCCATCGACGGAGCCGGTGGTGGCGGTGGAGGAGGTGGTGGTGGCGTAGCGCCACCTTGCGCCTGTTGCATCGTTGGCTGTTGCTGTTGAGGTTGCATTCCACCTTGAGCTTGCGCCATTGTAGGCTGTTGATTTTGAGCCTGACTACCGGCAGCTATTGCACTCACTAATGGATCTTGTTGACCTTGTGCTTGAGCCATTGACGGCTGACCATATGTCTGCGGTTGTTGAACACCAGCACCTTGAGCCTGTGCCATTGTAGGCTGTTTCTTTTTCTTCTTCTGGCTACCGCCTGTCATCATCTGCTGATAGTTAACCGCTGTCATTATTCTATACCTGTTTTACGTTGACGCACATTTCCAATAGGCTTGTATTGAAGACTTGTACGTCGTATAGTGAATGTTTCATCTAAATTAAAATTAGTAAAACGCAACATGCTTCTTGAGTCATATCCAAATAAGTCTGTATCGCTTGTTAATGCGCTTACGTCTGGTGCAAGGTCAGACGTTCCTAAAACAAACGTGCTATTCAAAACACTTCCGGCACTACCCATGGTAACAGTTTGTGTATTAGAAACAATTCCGGCAGCTACTTGCGATATAGACATATCAAATGCACCTACATTGTCATACAACAATCGGTTATATAGCCACCTACACTCTGTTGCATCACCATACGGACTTACAGAGGCTGTTTCAAAATACGCTTTAATAGCACTTCCATCGTCATTGGTTCCACTGTCGTGTTTCATTATTCTACCAGCAAAATCTCCAGCATGTGGCAAATCGTCTATTAATGCCACGCTGTCTCGTTCAAACCCGTTATAAGGCCCAAACCAAGCATTTAAACGATATGAATACACAACCACACTATTCATTCTGGTTTGAGTGCTGTCACCAAAAGGCAAAAAGAACCAAACCTGCTCTTGTGCTGGGTAATACATAGCGAACGAAAAGGGCAGACGAGCTACATTTAAGTTTGACCAGTATCTATCATCCAGCGCTAAAGAGATCTTCTCAACGCTTGCACCGCCTGACCATTGATAAATGCCATCGTCTCTTACAAACAACTGACGCTCGCCAGGAACCGTGACAATACTTTTACCAGCAATCGTTCCGCGTTGCGTCCGTTGTTGTTGTTGAAACGGTATAGTGGAGTTACCTGTTGGCGTAAGTGTATGAATGCCTTGTTCTGTGTGAACAGACAAATAGTTTTGAAATGGGCGTAATCCTGTTACGTCATAACCTATTGAATGAAAACTTAATGAACCCCAAGTTTCTATATCACCTGCATCGCTCCTCCATATGCGATCAGCCGCTCCGTTTAAATTGCCAACCCATGCACGATTTTCCCAAAAGGTTACCCATTTTGGTTTTGTAAACCTTGAATCGTCATCAAGCGTTGCTGCGTTGGCTGATCCACCCGTCCATTTAATGCCGTCTGTGTCCTGACCGTTTACGGCGATCAATGTGTTTCCGGCCAATACCCAATCCCACGTATAGTCATTGCCGGCGGTTATGGTGACGCTACCTGTTCGATCTGTTGCTGTTCCACCTGTAACGTCAAAAAACTTATTACCTGCAAAAGCAAACACTTTTTCTGTTCCGGCTAAGACAACCTGACCACAAGCTGTTATTGTCGCACCGCTGTTCATAGCAGTAGCGTTAAATTTTGCAAAACCGTTACGTTTAGCTACCTCACCGGCCAACCCAACCGTGCAGTTTTCCATTTCGTAAATACCATCAGGTGGCATATCTTCAGCCGGTAGACTGTAGTTTACCCCACTTCTCCAAGGGCCAAGGCGTAACGACTCAGCTGCAATCGGCATTAGCTTAACGATCCTTCAGTGGGCGTGAACGAAAACTTGTTGCTGTAGCTCTCATCTGACCTACGCATACGATACGAACGGTTACCTTGCACGTTCATGTTTTGTCTGGACGCTATAGCAATCACGCGCTCCATCTCTTGCTTGTCTGCTATTGCGCCCTGATCGTCACCTTTTTCCTGTTTATACAACGCAGAGATGCCGTGTATCAATGCAGGTTGACAAACCGCCGCTACATATGGCGTGATCGAATCGTTGTCGTTGGAAGAAGTGAACGTGGGTATGGACGAGTAGTAGCGATACGCAATCGTATCTACGCCGTCCGGTTCCGGATACAGCGTGACTTCAATGTTACCACTGGAGTCTACGCCATCAATAGCTACCCATCGCGGATCACCATTTATACTGGCATCCGGATCAGCCGCATCAATGTCTTGCGTAGACATAATGAGAATGACATGATCTTCAGTAGTGTTGCGAAACGACAACGGAGCCACTACGTCACTGGCTAACGAATACGTACGAGTGCCGTTGCTTGTATTAAACGTCGAAGATTTAAATAACCAGTTCCATTTTTCACGCGAGGCTATATCTTGAGTGACCAAGTTTAAATAGTCACGCGCAGAGTCTTTAAAAACAGAACTACTTGTGTTTAATCCAACACGCCGTAGCGCAATCTGAATAATCTGCAAATTTGTCATGCTAACCCTATATTAAGTTAGCCCATGCTCCATTTTCATACCCTTGAAACTTGTTGTCCGTAGAGTTGTAGATCAGCATTCCGTTTACTGCGGTCAGTGCGTTGCGTTCAGTTGTTGTCAAACTTGCAACCGTTAACGTATCTGACAGTTTTACGGTGTCTGCCTCTACCGCTCCAATCAACGCAGAATCTCCAAAGAAACTGGCCGCGTTGACTTGTCCAAAAGTTTCTGACATTTACTGATGCGCCGTAGTTGCGATCTGATCGAGATCGTATTCGGACAAGTTATCGCCGTTGTTGTCCAACCAGCGGTCTGTCCAAATGCGTACGGCTTCCTCTCCACGATCTTTAATACGCGACGGTGGATCGGGTACGAATCCTGGTGCATGAGTTACTTCTCCAACAGCACGAACATGATTCCGCACTTGGCTGTTGGTTACCGGTGACTTGCGCTGACGAGTGTGCGTTTTATCCAGGTCGAGCGCCTTGCGAATTGCATTTTTTGTTTCATCAGACCCCTTCAAAATGAGGTCAGCAATCTGATCTGGCGTGACACTGGCTGCCGGTGCTTGCTCGACAGGTGTAGCATCTTGCACTACTTCGGCCAACTGTTCCGGCAGGGTATGCTCAGTTTTTTTTGCTGTAGGCATACGTTTTGCCATTTGTATTCTCTTTCGTTAAAACGTGCGACGATGGGCTGGAGGTATCACATCGTGGAAACCCACCGCCACACGAAATGTTTAATCAGTTTAACTGAATATTAATACCAATGTATGCACCGCTAGTACCTAATGACGTAGCATAGCCAACTTGTGCGTGAGACGCATCTGCGACCTCTACTGCACCAGCCGTAGCATCAGACATCATTACATCTCCACCTGCTGGAGGAGTACCGTCCGATAAGGCTGTTGCAATACCGCGAACTTGTATCCATCCATAATAACCACTAGTAAATGAAATTGGAGTTATGCCAGCTGGAATACAATCAGCAGTACCTACTGCGGCACGTACTTGGTTGTATAAGTTTCCTGTAAATACCGTATCAGTAGCGGTAGTTACAGCTACTTGCAACCCATCATACAAAGTAAATGTTACTGCATTGCTACTTGCTGCCGTATTGCTTTTGATGCGATAACAATAACCTTCACCTGCATCGTCTTCAGTATGAAGATAGCCACCAGCATACTGATCTTTTGTAGCCGATCCAACAGTACCCGAATCGGTATACGTTACCTCAGTAGCACCAGCCGCTGCTGCGGTGAGCTTGCCATCTTGAACAGATATAGCCGTAGCACTTATATCCTGAGAAACCAAAAGACCTGCGCCCGTAGCAGCCGCAAAACTTGCATACCGAAAAATACGACCATCGGATAACTCTAACTTTTCACCAAGCCTGTGCTTGGGTGTGGATGATTCTTCAAAGATGCCTTGACCGCCATCTCCTCCGATTCGATCCAACCCATAGTTGGCGTTTTGTATTGTACTCATTGTTCATTCTCCTTTGTCCTTTTCTTCGGACTCAAAAGGCTCATTGGCTTGAACCTTGGAAGTTATTAATCGTTCAAGTTGTAGATAACACCCTGACGACGACGGTTATTGGTAACGACTTGCAATCCAACTGTGATAAATGCAACCTTTGCAAGTTGGTTTGCGTTTTCTTTAAACGGAGTCTTGCTGAAGTTCATTCCAGCTTGCATGTGCAACTTGAGATAATTTGTATTCAAGAAATACATACGACCCGTTCCGCAATCGCGGTCATACTGCACCGGTATGCCTCTGAACGAAGGCAAGCGACCGTCTACGCCCGGTGAATCTTTACCGGACAAACGCTGATAACCCGTGCCTTCAAATATTTCTTCAAAATCAGCATAGATGCTGTTCGTTGTGAAAATATTTGTTGGCTGTTCGTTACCCTCCGATACATCGTTCCAAAGCGTTGACATACGAATCATACCTTCGTAAAAGTTCGTATTGACAATCGTTTTAAACGAAGTGTCGGCTGTAGCGTTGTTCGCTTTGTTTTGCCACCAGCTATTACCGGACACCGTGATACCGCCCAACGTAGTTGGAGTCGTTCCCGGTGCATCAGCAATAACGTCTTGAAAACCTAACGGAGCTTTACCGGTCTGAGCAGAATAAAGCGAAGAGTTAATCTGATCGCGCAAGGTCAACATACTCTGACGAGTCTTTGCTTCCAAAAGCGACATCGCTGCTTCGCGTTTACGGTTCTCTTGCTCTTCGGTAAAGTTAATCGTAATAGGCACTGCGGCGTATCTAAACGGATAGAACGCGGCTGTAATTCCATCGACCGCATCGGTATTTAGCACGTCATATCCTGAGAAATATTGCGCTGAGTTACCGGCATACAAAATATCTGCCTGTATCTCTTTGCCACCGTTGTCGGTGACCAATGCTCCACCGGAGCGGAACATGTCTAAAGTTGGGTATGCGTCAAAGAAATTGTCCGTAAGTTCCTTGCGCTTACTACGCATAGTTAAAGTCCACGCAGCATCCCACGTTTCTGTTGTTGATGTTGCTGCCATAATCTATTTTTCCTTATTCAAAGCCTAACTTGGAAAGACCCGACAATACATCGGAGTCGCTAAGTGGGCCGTCACTTTCCGTTGCATCTACACCTTGCGTTCCACGCACTGCACGTTTTGAGGACTTACGTGCTGACGTATCGCTGTTACGCAGATCGGCTGCTCTGTTAGCCGTAATACCTGCGTGTAGCTCATACGCCTCTTTAACCGTATACGGGTTACCCGTAGTTGGGTTATTGATCTTGGTCGTAGCAACAATCTGATCGGTATACGCATCTAAATCATTGCCATACACTTCTCGCGCCTCACCTACCTGCGTGGCGATATGCGCGGTCTGCTGACCCTGCACGTACTGGTTGGCCGTAGCCAACTGTTGCTGTAACTGCTGCACCTGACTGTTCAAATCGTTTACTGCATTGCCAACCCTATGTTGAATGATCTGCTCGACGGCATCTACGCCTCGCGCTTCATCTTCCGTAAGGTTGGCTCTCATTGCATCAACCGGATCTTGTTGCTGCTGTTGGGGTGTAACAAGGGTTTGCACCCTGTTGGCCCATTCGCCCTGTTGTGCTTCGATCTGTCGGCGCTGCTCTGCAAGATCCTGTTGCGTTCGCGTGAACTGCGCTTGCATGTTTTTTGCCAACGGAACTAACGGCTGATACTGCTCCGGCACATCGTCTGCGTTACCGCGTAACCAATCGTGCCGTTCCGGGTCAAAATCTGACTGTGCATCAGAGTGTCCAGATGTTTCCGACTGTGCTTCATTGGGTGTGTCATCTGCGAAAAGTTCAAGTGATGATTCAGTTGACTCTGCGTTAGATGAACCCTCTGAAGGTGACGTGTCTTCTCCACCGGAGTCCAAAGCTAGTACTGATTCGGACATCTATTGTTCTCCTTCGTTGTATCTCTTCTCTGCCAGAGCCACTGCTTCTTCGGGTGTGTTTCCAAAAGAAGGCGTTGGGGTGTCTGACGGTTTTGAGTCCGTTACATCGGAGGTTATGTGACAGGTCGAACCGCCCACACGGTCAGCACTCTCTGTCACGTTGTATTTTTTTAACAATTCCTGTTTGTGGCTGTAGCTCTCCACCACTTCGCCAAAGCCCGCGTGAAACTTTCCATACATATTGCTGTGTGAGTTATGTATGAAGTTGCTCTTGATAAACAACATGGCTGCACGTTTGTCGCACTGATCGCATTCAATCGTGCGCCTGACCTTGCTTGAGTCGTTGGCTACGTCAATCTGACGATGCCCGTCTTCGCATTCGTAATCGTGAAATACCAGCATTATCCTTGACCCGGTGCGTTCTGTACGGCTTGACTAACTTCCTGTGCCTGACTGCGTACGAGTGATAAAATGTTTCCTTCCGCTACTCCGGCGTTACTGCCACCTCCACCGGCTGCTTGCGGTGCCTGACCTTGCGCCATCTGGTTCAGCATCTGCTGATGTTGCTGTATGTGGTTTTGCACTACGCCCATCACCTGTTGCTGTTGTTGTGGCAGTAGTTGCTGGAACTGTGGCAACTGCTGTATCTGTTGGTGGATCTGTATGTGCATCTGATGATTCTCGTTTGGCGTGACACCCGGATCGCCACCGTTAATCAGGTAGGCTACGTTCTCCAGTTGTGCCGCTTTCAACGTGTCACCGTCTTCTGCATCACCTAAATACTTGTCAGGGTCTTGCACACGGAACGATGAAAGCAATGACTTGATCGCTTCGATGCGGTTTATCTCCGGCAAGTTAATCGTCATGTTGAACAGTTGCAGTGCATCCTGACGTTCTAACTGTTCGGTCAACGGCTGCATACTACCGGCTTCGATGTCGATCTTGTAACGTATGCGTAACAGATCAGCAGTCACTGCTTCGTATACCGGATCTTCGGTATCTCTGGCTACGTTGACCAAGAAGTCATCGGGTAAATAGCGCTCATCGGCCATCATACGCAGCGAGTTGCGAACAACAGCACGGTAGCAATCGGCTACGCGCAACTGCATCCACTCGCGGTTGACCTGAGCAAAACTTGCAGACAAGCTGGCCTGTGTAGCCGTAACCTTCGGCCCACCGCCCATCGCCATCTGCGATACGTTCAGACTTTGTTCCTCGTAACTTTGTGCATCCGACTCCAGACCCAACTGATCCGGTGGAGGGTTGCCAAAGTTCATCTCGCGCATCGAAGTGCTTGGATCTTCCACCCAGATGATCTCACCGTCACGACCGCCCTCTAAGGTGTCGCCGATGTCCTGGTTAGCTTCGCGTTCACGGCGCGAGGCTAAAACCACACGCTGGAACCGTTTTAACAGATCGGCTCTGCGTGATACGGACTCAACAATAAGTGACTGTGTATCCTCGACATACGCCATTGGCGGTTCGCCGTAAAACGAGCGTTCGGTCTGGTCAAACCGCAGTGCGTGATACGGAAAGCCACCGTCCATCAGGTAGCCACCAGCCGGCTCAAACTCACCGGTCATACGTTCTTCACCGGTAAACGGATCGGTTTCGGTAATAGGGTTCATTGCCAAAAACGGATGATCGACTTCTTCAATCGGATCGGTCACTCCTTCGGCAAACGTGATGCGCTTTTTATGCAAGCGGTCATGGATTTCATACAGGCAAACCATCTGACCCTGCTTGGAATGCTGCACCGCGTCATACTCGTCTGAGTGTTCTGCATCTTGCATGTCATAAATAAACGCGTCGGCCTGATCTTCATCGGACATCGCCTCTATCTGCCTACGGTTCACAAACCGGTCGTCCTCTTTCACAAACTCTAAAGGCACCATCATCTTTTCGATGATATACCGTGCGCCTGACAATTTGTGCGGTGGACATAACGGATCGACGTAGACGTTAAACGGCGACACCCGATGCACATACGGAAAGTCGTTTTCAGCAGCATCGTTAATCGTGTATGGTGCAACAATGTCGTCGTCACCCGGTGGGTTATAGCCAAACTTCAGCCAACCCACACTACAAAACAACGCATCAAAGATGACCTGTTGCACTTCGCGTTTTGCATCCATCTGCTCTAACGCAGCATTGGCTACACGCTCCAGTATCTCCGCAGCAAACTCACGACCCGGTTCTTCGACCTTGAAAAACACATGCGGATAATTGAAAGAGACACTGGCTATGATCTGACGCGCCAATGGATACATGCGACTGATCTTGACAATTTTATCCTCGTCCAGACCAGGCACATCAAAGTCGAGTTCGTAAGTCTTTAAGAGTCTACGCCACGTCTTGTGGCGCGTCTTCATATACTTACGACCGTCTTCGATGGCTCCACGCCAGTATTCAATCTGCCGTTGTTTCAACCTATTTGCCTTTGCCGACCTTCTTCAAGTTGTCCGACCCTGCCGGTTTCGCTTTTACGCGAGTGCCTTTTTTACTGCGGTTCGGCTTGGTCGTTGTTGGTGTACCGTTAAAACCCTTCATAGCAATTTCTCCTGTTATGCCAGTGCGTAACGCCCTTTGCGCGTACCCCAGCCTTGTTCCATCATGTCAATGACTTCTTGTCCGGTGCCTTCATACGGCTGCTCTTCTTCCGGTTTATGCGGTCTGTATACGTGCATCATTGCATAGCGCAATTCATCTGCTGCGTGATCTTCTGCATGAGTGTCCAGATCCTCCGGATTCTTGTTGCTTCGTGGCAACGCCGGCATGGTTCGCATCAGTGCATCGTTCCATCCGTTAAAGCAGAAAAAGCGCTCTTTAATCAGCGCGTCGTTAATCACACGCCATCCGGTGATACGGTCGTTGGATGCTCTGGTTAAAAACAATCCGCGCTCTGCAAACACATCTGCCGGTGAATGAGAAATAGCAGCCGACAAACGGCGCTTGGTAAACATCGAAGGATCGCAATAGATGGTTTGTGGGTAGCGTCCATCCGTAAACGGACAACTCTCAATCATCTTGCAAATGTTGTCTGCATGTTGCGATGCACTGGCGTTGTCCTGGTAGTATTCTGCGATGCGATAAACGTTTCCATCAAAGTCTACGGTATATAAGCCAAAAGAGGTTGGTGCAGCTTCACCGTAGTCCATAGCGCCAAACAACGGCCAGTGTTCGGGTATTTCGTAACTGTTGACCGTGATCTTCTTTTCGTTCCAGTTGGTGAAATATTGGCCGACAAACGCATCCCAATCGCCTTCCAGCCATGCCTTTACCAGATGCTCATCGCCTACACTTTTCAAACGGTTGATGTAGTGCGGATCGCGGTCTAACAAAATCTTGTTGTCCGTAACCAGACTGCGGATATACATACGGTTCATACCGTCTTCACCCTCAATCACCGTGCCTTCCGGTGCAGGGTCAATAAAGTATTTTTTGATATTCTGGTGATTTGGCCCACCGGGGTTACCGGAACTGACGATCTTCTTGTCCGGAACATCAGCACTGCCCGAACGCAAACACGCCTTGATCTTGTGATAGGCTTTTAAGTCACTCCAGCTACCTAACTCATCAAAAGCAACAAACGTAAAAGCCATACCCTGATAATGGTCTGCATCGGCTTCGTTTTCTATGTGTCTGAGCTTCAGTGTAGCTCCGTTTGGAAACTGCCATGTATGCGTTCCGACCTTGTATTCGGCATCCGGATAGAAATCTCGATACATTTTGCGCGTCTGATCTACAATTTCGTCCAACTCCGGGTAGGTACGCCTAAACAACACGCCCTTCCAGTGTTCACCGTATTTCTGGACACCCATCAGGAACATGTAGCACAATGTCCACGACTTACCACCACCTCGACCGCCTCCGTAGAATATTTCATCTACAAAATTGGCACGTATGGCCTTTTCTTGTGGGCCGGGTTGCGGTTGCCAGTTCATTTTGCCTTGACCTTGACTTTTTTCGGCTTTTCAACCGGAACAGTGCGCCAATCCTTGTTCTCACGGTGCAGACCGCCCCAATTATCCACAATCTTGGGCGCACGACTATCGGTTGGATAGATTTTTGGCCGATAGGTCTGCTCTTCAAGTATCATGCCACTGTTTCCTCAATCGTGTATTGCGCTTCCACCATCTGCTCGTTCTGTTTCAGCCATTCCTCGTAGCTTTCAGCCACCGGCGGTGCGTTCAACGGCCTAACTTCCACCGTATGCTCGACCTGTAGACGGTTATCTCCGACTTCTTCGCGGATCTCTTTCAACACTTTCAACTTCAGCGCTACACGCTTGTCGTCGATCTTGTTGTAAATTTCTTCCAGTGCCAGCACCCGATTCTTTCGCCAGGCCAACGGCACCTCATCAAAATTCTTGCGATCTCGCTCCAGTGCCTCCTGTAACGCTTCCTTGAACTCCGGCTTTTTACGCCATGCAGCCACCGTAGACCGATTCACATCCAGTGTTTTGGCTACTTTCTCTCCACACTTGTTCGGAGTCCACCGATCCAGCACAATCAGTTGCACTGCCTGTTGCTGTAGTTCGCTTAACGCCATCAGTAACTCCACAATGCCGGACGCGGAACATGGAACCCGTCACCCGACCCGATAACGTCCAGATGCAAAAACCTGTTTGATCCGGACTGCTGAACCCCGATACCCGTAAACCCCAGCTTGGTTGCTGCAAAAAGCACCTGATAGGCAAACGCCCTCTCACATGCTACATCCACCGCTTTGCCAGAGGTATGCGAACCGGTTGGCCTACCGTCTGCCAACTTTGCCGCCTCAATCGGATGATCCGGCGAACGATACCCCGACGTAACCGTTAACGGCTTACCCACTGCCTCTCGCAACTTCTGCAACTTATCCATCAAATCCTCATCCACCCGGCACATACCCGTTGCCGTGCACTTCATCTCGTCAAACGAGAAGTTCGGCCAGCGGTCTGAAGGCCATTCGGCCTGATGGTAATCTCTTTGCATGATGCAAAAATACCGAAGTAGAAATCGCACAAGAGATACAGTTGTGCAGTACATGCACTTTTTTTTAAAAAATTTTCACAGAAATAAAAAAAAATTTGACAAATGGTTTTCACGGAGTTATGGTTGGGGGGGT
>CEUI01062448.1_pt1 | contig 20805 bp, 18 predicted proteins | sample 531411 | NCBI WGS metagenome assembly CEUI01 (sample SAMEA2622841, study PRJEB7988) | marine metagenome | isolation source: saline water (ENVO:00002010), including
GTTCAGCAGTAGTCGTTGTTGTCGGCGGCACTACGGTTGTAGTCGTACCACCCGTGGTTGTCGTGCCACCTGTCGTTGTCGTAGGACAGTGATGCGTAGTCGTTGTCGTGGGACAGACATGCGTAGTCGTAGTGGGTGAAGATGTAGTAGTGGTACTAGTAGTGGTACTAGTAGTGGTACTAGTAGTTGTGCCGGTGGTTGTAGTAGAAGGAGCAGTCGTTGTTGTTGTTGTAGTCGTACTATCACAGTCGTTGTCACCACATAAATCTGACTCAATTTTAATCATTCCAAAATCAGGACACGGGTCAAGTTTTCCTGGGCAGCAACAGCTAGATATATCTGTACAGTCATCTTGAACCAATACCCAGTAACTTGGAGCAGCACAAATCGAACCGGGAGGACATTCAAAGTCTGGATCTGGCAAACATTCATAGGTACAATCTCCAACACACGCAGCGGTTGTTGTAGTCCCGCCAGTAGTCGTCGTGGGACTAATGCAATCAAATACCACGAACTCACATTGTTCTATACCGTCTCTGCTTGGCTCTGGGCAATTACAATCAAAAGACGATCCTGTACATCCATATGGTTCTTTAGCGGCTCCACATTGGCCTTCTGGTATCAAACCCCAATCCTGAGTCCACTCTCCATTCAACCAAAGCCAACTACATTCTCCACATCCGGTAGTGGTGGTAGTGGGTGGAGATGTAGTAGTGGTACTAGTAGTGGTACTGGTAGTAGTACTGGTAGTAGTACTGGTAGTAGTACTGGTAGTAGTACTGGTAGTAGTACCACCAGTGGTTGTCGTGCCACCAGTGGTTGTCGTGCCACCAGTGGTTGTCGTACCATCAGTGGTTGTCGTGGGAGGAGACGTGGTTGTTGTACTTGTAGTTACACAATGACAAGAACAATCATGTGAAAAACTCATATTTAATCCCTAAGAGCTACAACCAACAAATATTGCTCGGTACTCACAACCAACCCTAACAGCTACAACATACACATTTGCAGGAATAATGCTGTTTTGATCTCTGTTGAAAATATAAACATCAGAACCAGTATCTGTCAACGCGCTGCCAGGAGACGTAGTTTTATAAATGTCAATTAATCCAGACGAAGCGGTAACCGCCGTGGGGGCTGCGGATATTTGGGATTTAACAAAACCTTCAATGAATAAAGGTCTTAAAATATCACCACCGTAGGGTTCGACTTCCATGAACCCTGAACACTTATGGACACTGACTGCCGCGTGAGTGTTTTTGTCATTGCTAGTATTAGAATTCCAGGTTTGTATATACCCAAGGTCAGAATGACCATTAGGAGTCTCCCATGATGAATGATTAACCTCTAAAACAGATGATCCAGAGGGTGACAACACAGCCTGACCGATAGACATGCGCTTCTGCCACATGTCTCCAGCCAAAACATTACCAATATTAATTCTGTCAGACAGGTCTGACGTAGAATTTACTGAGAATAGCCTTTCTCCTTGATGTCCAGGAGATATTATCTCGATGTTTCCAGTGCCGGTCTCGGTTATAGATAAGGAACCCCTAAGAGCATTAGGGCCGATCCCAACGGAGTCACTAAAGTTACTATCTAGGCCCGCATTCTTGCCTACGAATAAGGAATCAGAAGCTCCAACAGCGTTCAATCCAGCGTTTGTGCCTATATATATCCCATTGTCTATGTTGTCAGAGTTTTGACCTGCTCTATGTCCTATGAATATAGATGCTGTATCCGTATACCCGGCCCCGTGGATATCTGCGTTTGGCGTTGTTGCATTTTTTCCAGCTTCTGTTCCTATTATAATAGAATTGCGCCAGCCTGTAGCGCTGACACCCGCACCACATCCAACAAATACCGAACTATTATTTTTAAGAACATTTATCGTTGAATCATCATCTGTGAATAGCATGTTACAATTCGAGGAAACTGACGCAAACCCGCTTTCCACCAAGTCTGTTAGTCCAGCTATACTCAGCTTGGTTATTGTCTGCGTCTCGGATTCTCCGCTAGGAACGCTTACTACAACATATGTATCATCCTCATCGATGGAAGAATCTACAGACAGAGTGTTTGACAGATCTGTAAAGTCTAAATCTATATGAGTAACGCCGTCCCTTTGGTTCATGGATATACCATGTCCTCCAGAAGCTCCTATAGAAGATGCTGAACTTAAATAAGACCCGTCTGCAAACTTTATGTCTCCAAGAAGGCGAAGGTCTCCACGAAGTTCGGTGTATGGCCTGTTTGTTTCGTTTGTGTGGTAGGACGGGCTGTACGACATGGGGTCAGCATTATGCCGGAAATGCATTAAGGTAGATTTAGCACCATCAGATTTTTCAAACCTTAAGTCAAGACCGCCAAGCTGGACATATTCAGAGCTATCGTGATCAATTATATCTATGTAGGACACGCCATTGACATTGTTTAACTTTATCTCTTGATCTTGAACGCCGTCGTCACCTAAGACCGAAAACGATCCGTCGTCAATAGTAAGGGATCTTGAAGAAAGCGAGCCACTAACAAGTGGCCTGTTTCCAGTGCCAATAAGAAGCGTGGAATCTGGAATAGATGTAGAGTTTACAGCATTGTAGCCAATTATGATAGAATTTTGTATATTATTAGGACTGTCATATGCAGCGTAAGAACCGATAATCACATTTCTAGAATGTGTTCGGCTGGATGACCCTCCACCCGCAAAAAATCCAGCTACGGTATTGTATGTACCAATCGTGTTAGTACTTAAAGAATCATACCCGACAGCGGTATTATACCTACCCGTAGTGTTTCTCTGAGCCGCTCCTACACCAACAGCGGTGTTCCAGTTACCAAAAGAGCTTACCCCACTAAGTGCTAGATATCCGTAAGCTGTATTACCAAAGGTGGAAGTTGGCCTGGTTATGGGAGACCCGCTACCAGCAAAGGTGTTTCTATTTTGATCTATGTATACAAGATTGCTATAGGTGTCATTAGAATTCTGTATTAAATTGAATTCATTGTTTTGGTCATCCTTAAAGTAAAGGCTCTGCTCTTGATTGCTTTGGATATACGGTTTAACAAAAATGCTGCCAAACCCAGCAAGGTTTGTTGGGCTAGCAGCCTGCTCTTTCATTGAAATAGTACCGCTATTTGCAGATGTATGATGGACAACTAGAGGGGTTGACGGAGTGGATAATCTCGATGTGTAATTGTACTGAGTATTGCCAATAACAACGCCGGTAGTAGATACGGACATTACTCCACTAGCAATTCCCTCTGACCCGCTTGGTCTCAGTAGGGATATGTCAAATATATCAGAGTGGGTATAAGATAATTCAACGCCGGTTGCTCTTTCTATGCCGCGTGTTAGCTGGATTCTTGGATTGTTTTGTATAGAGGTAAATCTCGCCTCACATTCTTGCGCGGTTTGAACATGAAATACAGTTCTAGGGAGGATGGGGGTTTCTGTTTTAGGGTATTCCAAGTCGGTGATTCCAACCGTTCCAGATGCACCCCTGTGCATAATAGTTAAAGGTTCAACTCTGGCCGAGAGGGTGCTAGCAAAATGCTCTCCTATAGCAAACCTATCCCTTTCTGCATCTTTATCGTCATGGTAATTAAGCTCGAAGCCCCTAGGGGTAGATAAGCGGGCACGACTAAGCAATCTGTGAGAAACAATAACTCCCGACTCTAGGGCCATAGTGGAAACGTCGAAGCTTGTTCCAGATGGATTGCCGTATAAATTTACGTCAGACTTATACGTATACGCATCAACATATGACTCTGGAGATATGTAAACCCTGTTACCACTGTCTACGTGATCCGCAGTTATGAATAGACCGTAGCATCCACTTCTAGAAACTAACGATAAAGAGTCATCCGCCATGACTCTGTCTGTTTTTACATGTCTTCCATTCTCAACTTCTAACGAAATATTTGAGTGCCATCTACCTCTTGAAAATGCATCGTCGGTCTCTAAGCATGTAAGAGACTGGTCTGGTGCCTTATAAATAAATTTGTAATCTCTTTGATAATCTGATCCACTGGTGTGTACTATAAATCCCGCACCCTCTGCCCCTGCGTCGTCTAGGTATCCCCGTATTGGACCGTATGGATTTCCAGTAAAGATGCCTCCTCCAGCCGTAGCTCCTCCGCTTGCTCCAAGGTGAAGGGTTATAGCTTCGTATATCCATTCTTCTTTTGTTACATAGTCTAAGTCTACTATATGTGCAAGTCCACTGACCGTAATGTCGTTAAAGTATCCGTCCCAGGCCAGATTTGAATTACCTAAAGTGTAAACTCCATACTCTGATGGTACTATGTTCCCGGCTACAGTTACTAAACCTTCAGATCCAGATGGGGCGTTTGTTCCAACTCCAATCTTATCGCCAGAAAAATGAATCAAATCATTAACAGACGACCATCTGTAGTGGCTATTCCCCAGGTTGAATTTTTCGTCTTGGGTTGGGGATACGTCTCCAGAAACCTGTAAAGTTCCGTAGTCATGCAGGGTTTTGGTGGCGATCCCAAATTTTAAATTTTTCAAATCTCCATATACAAGTGGATTTGGCCCAACACCCGCCTCTATGTCACACATCTCATCAGAAGTAAGAGGTACGGATGCTATGTATAGCTTGTAGCTATTAAGACCTAAAGACCCAGGATTATTGCCTATGTAATAACCAGCCCCATGACCAATTGCAATATTAAAATCGCCATCTTTGTTAGATTGAAGTGTATGGCTACCAATGCCAATATTTCCAGAGCCTCTAACATTCCCCGCTAAAGCTGTATAACCAACACCAACGTTGTAATCTCCGTAAAGATTGCAACCAAGAGAAAACGCTCCGAGAGCAGTGTTATCCATTCCTTGGTAGTTACCATATAACGCTTGATATCCAAAGGCACTATTCCCAGAGGTAACATATCCAGGCAGAGCGTGTTTTCCTAGAGCCTGTATACCTGCTCTTGTGGACGTTGTTTCCGGGGTAGCGAAGTTGTAAGTATCAAGAGTCTCGCCTACCAGGAAATTAACCGTAGAATCAGCAGCATTTGTTACGACAGTTCTTACGTCTAGGGGGGATATTTGCTGGGTAGCATTATCCGGTATTAACGAATTGAGATTAGTAACAAAATCACTTTTGGTTAATTTCATTATAAATTCCTAATTATTTAAAGCTAATCTGTAGCGTTTCGGAATTAAATACAACGCTGTCACCCTCATAAATAATTCTTGGGTTATCTAGCTGGGCGTGCATAAGCAGATTGCCCTCTCCATGATCTCTCTTGTCTAAAATTGCCAAGCCTGATGTCCAACCCCAGTCTAGCAGGGCCGTGTCAAACACTCTATTTTCTGAATTTTTCACAAGGTGCTGACAACCACTGACATCACAGTTGCCACTTGAAAAGGTCCAGTAATCATCCCCACTAACACTTGTGTTGTCCAATAGAATTCTGGAATATCCAGTACCAGAACCGTTTATGCCGGTTGGAAGTTCTGGAATCGTCGCTCCCGTGTGTTTGTCTAGAGGAACACCGCTTGTGAGAGCAATCGCAATAGCGGATGGTTTGGGGAAATCTTGCCCTCTAAACAGGTGCTGCAACAATCCAGACTCAAGATAATCTGATAAAGCGGCCATTTATTGACTCCTTAAAATATCCTAAAGTTGGTTTATACAGAGTATTATACACAAAAAAAGAGCCACCGCTAGATAACTAACGATGGCTCTAATTTTATAGAAAAGCCAGATTAGAAGGAGCCAAGAATAACTCTACGGTTATCAAGGACACCAAATCCAAGCTCTGCCCATCCGTAATAACCAGCTCTTTGCTGACGGTGGAGAGCGGGATCTTCGAAGACCTGAAGGGCTTCCTTCATTGGCATAACGAAGCTGTCATTTGTAGACTGATCGATACCAACAACAAGCTCAGTATCGCTACTTTGAACTGCTCCATTAAGACCATCCGCAGATGTGAAGAAGGTCTGATACTGCTGACCTTCACCAAGCTCGTCAAGATCATGGAGGTTAACGCCAAAGATTCGCGTGATAGGAGCGCCACCCTCAGAAGCCGTATAGATTTCTCTACGGGTAACTTCATCAATCTGATCTAAGCCCCAGTTGCGGACATCTTCTAACGCTTCTGGCGAAACGTACAGGTCTGTCAAGCGACCACGGTTAGCAGAACCAGTATTTCCACCACCGTTGCGTCTCATAACAGTCTGCATGAGAGACACGAGTCTCTTGCTAAACATGCCAGCAGTTGCATCGCCGTCGAAAACCAAGATGTTACGATCAGTACCAGCAGCCAAAATGGTTTGCCAGCCATCATCGTTCATCTTCTTAACGAATCCAGCTTCCATCGCCTGCATAGCTCGACCAGCAATATCCCATCGAGCTTCACGAGCATATCGAAGCAAGTAGTCGATGGATGACGTAATCGCGTAGGTAGGAATCATCACGTAGTCGGATTCGACTGATCGCTCAGGAATTCTACCATGACCAGGATTAGTGTAAGCAACGTGCTCACCCTCTAGCCCCGGAGAAATAAGATCGAGAGGATACTCAGTCGAAGCACCCGGCTCGACATTGATCGTTTCGAAAATATCACCAAGAATATTGCCAACCAAAACACCCTTACGAAGAGGAAGTTCCAAGGCTTTAGCAAATTCTCTTTGCGCGGCTGTTGCGACATTAATATCGCTGTCGCCAGATTTTCTCAGAAGTGCGATGAATTCATCGCTGGGTCGGTCTGTGAATGCCATTGTTAAATCTCCTTTTAAAAGTTTATTTTAGCCATTGTTAGGAAGGTTGACGGCAACTTTAGCATAACCATTTGCATCTTTGCTAGATCTAAATCTACCAATCGCATGAGAAGCCCCTTGCGCTGATACATTTGTGAGATTGCCAGCAGTACCACTGGATGCATATGCTAATTCTCCAGCCGCGACAGTAACGGAATCGATGTTGTTTGTCGTAACTTGACCACGAGTCAAGACCGTAACCTTACCACCCTTCTGTACTTCGTCTTTGTACTGATTGAGGTGGGTCCGAGTAAGATCCTTGTTGACAACGTCATTTAAAAGGATTCCAACAGGAATGTCAGTAGCAGACACGGTGTCGTATTTAACAAGGTTCGCAGCCTGATCCATTGCGGCACCAGACGCATTGGCAGCATCTAGAACAACAACACCGCCACGGGTGGCTGTACCTGCGTTGTAAAAAAAGCTGATATCTGTAGATTCTTCGATTCTATCTGCTTTGAGAGCCATTTTAGTTTCTCCTGTATTAAGAAATGGGTTTATTTGTTCAGGATGTTATTGCCGATCCACTCGGACAACCCAGCCCGTGTTGATTCAAGCTCATCGGCTTCATCAACAGTAGGCTCGACCAGGGTGGCTTCGGATGTTTCTACCTCTTCGAAGACCTCTGCGGTAGCTTCAGACTCTTCAGCTTCGGCTTCCTGTGCTTCAGCCTCTTTATCTTCCTTTTTGTCTTCTTTCTTGTCTGACTTTTTCTTCCAGACGGAGATAACAGACTCAAAGGCTTCATCTTCTAAGCTGTCGAGGGAGATAAGGGTTGCTTCGGTTTCATCTTCATCAAGGCCAACTTCTAAGAGAGCAGCCTTACGCTTCTCCGTCTTTTCTTTCTTCTTCATCTCGTCCATGTTTTTCATGGCTTCAGTGAGTTCGGCCTGAGAAGTTTTCAGTGCGTCTTCCAGTTCGGCAACACGAGCCTGGGTTGACTTAACTGTTTCTTCTAGTTCCGCAATAGTCGAATTTTTCTCTTCGATATTAGACTCAAAGGCTTCGACTTTAGAAGCAAACTCTTTATCTTTAGCTTCTTCTATTCTAGCCTTGATTTCTTTGTTCTCTTGCTCTGTGGATGCAAGTGCTGATTTAAGTTCAGCAATTTGCTTCTCCAAAACTGAGGTATCAGCCATTTTGATTTCTCCTATGTTAAAAGAATCTAAATTATCATCCAAAACAAAAGCTTTACTAGCGTTTTTATTGATGATTACACTACGGGGATTTGCCGGTTTAGAAACTAAACCCTTTCCAGAAAAAGAAATGTTTCTTAATGCACGTCCAATTTTATAACCCTCATACTCTCCGCTTCCCCCGTAAGCTCTGAGGTGTTTAGTTAAGAATGAGGACTCTTCATCTCTTGCTAAGACCTTAGCCTGACCATCTTTATCTATCAAGGCGTAATCGAATCCTGCAAAAAGACATTCCATGCTAACATACCACTCCCCTTTCTCAATATCGGAAATAATTTTAGACATTCTATCTCTGTTCTCTTCTTCGGTCCAGCTATTATAGAGAACGGCCTGAGTAATAATGTCAAACTCACTAGGCATATCTTCTGCGTCAATGCGTTTTCCGTCTTTGGATAGAACGTAAGACCCAGTTATATGACCAATGATATCATTCTCGTCATGCATAAAGTTAAACTGTTTGTCTTCCGCTGTACCTCTAGCTTCCCAGGTCGCCTTTGTCATAAAAACATCATCGTTCTTATTCCAACCCGTAGAAACTAAAACGGACTCCAAGTAGTACAAATCGATTTGATCTTTATTTTCCGCTTTTGCAATCCCAAGTCTTTCCATTTCCGCGTCTGATAAACTTTTAAGTTCTGGAAAAGAAGCTTCATCCTTTTGGATGGTGGCAGGAGAGCAATACGCAACACTGGCTGTACTCTTTACGAGTTCACCAATGCCGTCGTCTGTTTCTTTTTGGAAAATTTTGATTTCTGTCATAGTTTAACCTCTATGAATTATACACAAAAAAAATAAAATTCTTGTATTTCTAGATTTTATCATCCACAATTAGCTGTACGAAGCTGCCCACCGCCCTCTTTTTATATTCATCGATAGACATATTGGAAGTGGAGATGTTGAGGTCTTTGAGTACATCTGAGAATACCACTGGTGCCTTTTTGTTCGCTGATAGCACTGTGTATATAACATCGTCTGACACGTCAGACATAAGTTCCACATTGGTAAGGATATCCAGCTTTATTCTTTCCAACTCAGCAACCTCTGCCTTTGTTAGCTTCCGCAGGTTTGCTTTGTTTTTAAACCCTAAAAAAGCCTTAGTGGCAACTTCTGATATCTTATCGAATGCGTCTTGCGACCACACAATAAGTTCAGCTACACCGGGTTTGGATTTCGGGGTCTCAACCCTTTTCTTGCGTGGTCCTTCGTCTTGCTTTAGTTTTGGCCTTCCATTTGGATTAACAGGTTTTTTCTTTTCCTGTTTATCCTTAACCTCTTTGTTAATCTCTCCTTGCTTGTCAATTTTTTCCATTTCCTGTTTGTGGTTCGGATTGTGGAATGGGCCAGCCTTATCGGGGTAAGTGTCGTTAGCTCTATCTTTTTGTTCTCTTTTGAGCCTAATCTTCTCAATAGAGGGTATCTCTTTAAATCTTTGTAATACAGTTTCATGGCTAACGATGTCTCTATCTGCCAACTGTATAAGAAGATTTTTCTCAGCCGCCTCGTCTGACAGGCTCATCTGATCGAACTGTATATGAGCTGGCTTCCTAAAACCCATAGCCTGTCTAACAAACTCTATTTCCTTTTCCCAGAACTTTATAAGCAACTCTCTCCCGTATTGAAGCCTCTCTACAAGGGTCTTTAATGATATGAAGTTATTGGTAAATCCCCCTCCGTTTCCTGCTAATCCAGTTAGAGTAGGAGGCACCCCAAGACCTGCGTATATGCTATTAAGAACCGACGTGTACTTCTCGGAACCTAGAAACTTGTATACCTGACTGTTGGATTCTGTATACGTAAGCTCTGGCCCCCAGACCAACTCCATTGTTCCACCGCCAGAGTTGCCGCTTAGGACATCTCTAACCTTGTTAATTCCAGCCTTAGTAGGAAGAATTTTATGCTCAAGGTTACCAAGCGTCCAAAGTCGTACATTTGATATTGCGCCGTCTAGAGCTGATAGATCTGCCAGTCTCATTTTTTCTAGCATAATAATATCATCTAAAATAGCGTAAATCATAGGGTTGGCCCACTCCATCCAGTCATCTTTCTTATAGAAGAATAGAGAAAGCCTCTCTGGATCTAGAGGGATCTTTTTATCACCCTTTTTGATTTTATTTTTTACGTCGGCAGGAAGTGTCTCCAGGAACTGTGCGGGTATAGTGCCATCACGAAAATTATCAACAAACGATGTTGATGTAATCTGGTAGTCTTTTCTACCAAACATTATGTTTAGCTTACCGTCTTTAGATTCAATGGATGTGGGGTTAAAGAAATTATACCTCCAGGGGATCGCACCCTTTTCAAATTTGGGAACCTTAACCCGTATATCGGCCCCCATAGATTTGATATATTTAGTAACTGAGGGTGTGATTTTAGCGTCACTACGATATATGATCACATTTCCCGTTCTATAAAGATTGTTTAGGAATCTCTCTGAACGTTCTTTCCCATCAATTTTCTTAAACCATTGCTTATAAAAACTTTCCACGCTTTTGTTTTCGTGAACAATTTCTACACCCTGACTGCCAAAGTCGCCCATTAGGTCAACAACATTTCTGATAATGCCAACCTTATCGTAAGCATCCATACACATTTTAATGATGCGTTTTTGTCTACGAGGAATCTGCTCATCCGGCCTAAATGCATCATAATCGTTCCTTGTGAAACCGGGTCTCACGGTCTTGTTTGGTTCGATATCTCTAAAATCTCTCCAGTGAGATGCCGTTGACTTGGATACGCCAGTGTAAGAATCCCCAGCAGATGCATATTGATCCATAGCAGAATCTCTACTAGACCTGTCATTATCATCCCAGGTTACCGTAAACTGATCGCTCATCTTGGTGTCCTTAATTAGAATGCATTCAAAATGTAATACCCATTAGAGTATACACAGAAATTAATATACCCCATCCATTCCTTCAGTGAACCATGCCGGACCATTTATGTAGGACTCCTCTTTCTCTTTATCGTCTCCTGATCTAATAGCAGCAAACCCACCATAAAACTCATAATCAGCCTGTGTAGGTGTTCTGTTTATAATCCTAGCGGCCATGTTAGCCATAATCAAAGCTGAGTAACGGTCCTTTCTCATTTTGCTTTTCTTGCCAGCCGCCACGACTACTTCTGGCGTATCCCACTTATCTCTACCAGAAGGAGTTTGAGTCATTTGTATCATGGCTAGTTCGTCTTTAAGTTCTTCTATCTCCATCATGCACTCTTCCAGGGTATCAAACATCCGGCCCCTGAGTGCATCTTCAGCGTTTGATGTAGCTAAACTAATAGAATCAAACTGTGGGAACAGAGTACTTTTGTCCTCGAAGTCTTTGCGTAGGCCATGATTTGCTTCTGCTAGCCATTCGTATTTTGCGAACTGACACATTTCAAGAATATGTAAGCCCTTTTCCCCATCTGTATCTTGTGGCTTATCATCATCTATGACCGGCCATATTGGGTGCTCACCGTCTTGTATCTTATCTGTGTCATGTAGAGATTCCATGACCGCTATGCCGCCACCTTGTGCGTCCATAGCAATATGAACACAGGGAAACAGCTTCATCAAATCTCTAATTTTGCGAGCACAATATGCATAGAAATCTTTTTCTGTTGAGTACCCCTTCTTAACCTTCTCCTTGTGGTCGTCTCGGGTTGTCGTCCAACAGTAGACAATCTTATTGTGGTCTGGAGATAGTTCTAAAACTACAATACTGAAGTTGTCAACCTCGGATGCGGGGTCTACACCAAACACATACCGCTTATTTTTGTCTCCGATGAGCTTGGCTTCGTAAACTATATGATTGCCCTGAGAATCCTTAATTTCATTAGCTTCATTGCAAACACAACTCTCGATCAAAGTTCTCTTGAAAAAGCCCTGAGAATCGCGTGTAAAGCAATTGTGAACAGTCATATTTAACAGGGAGTATGATTCGTCCTCTTCTACGTGAAGGTTGTGTACATATCCGTCATAACGTTCTTTAGAATTATTCTTAATAGGAAAAATACTTTTCTCACCGTCGTTCTCTATGACTTGCCTAGATGAAGTGTCACGTATGTCCCTTCCGTAAAAATCCAGTAGAAACTTTCGAAAATTACTTCCACTCAACTTTAGATTGAATGAACCCCCACTCGACATAGATGATGATGATATTCCAAAGTAAGATAGTCCTAGCTTTATCTGCAAAAGAAGGTCTTGGTTTATGCAGTGGGCGTCTGCCTGTCTATTACCTATGTGACCGTCCCCATTCCAATATCCGGTAATGATACCTTTTAACATTTCTGGGTTAGAAAACATAATGTCATGGATTGTTAGTTTTCCGTCTGAGTAATGGCCACATAAATGCGTCATTATGCTAGAGAATAGTCGGCTGTTGACACAGATCCTATATACATTCTTTTGACCAACGTATAATTTTGCGTCTAAACCGAACACGTCGTATACAGCCCTTATCAACTGATCCTTAAAGTTTGTGTCCTTATGTTCGTCTAGTGCGAACTCTGTAGAGGTGCCACTCGTATTAACACTCCCCTCCGACAAATAATATCCCAATATCAAGCCAAAATCATGAGACAAACTTAACTTCTTTGGAATTCTACCTTTGGGGATTTTTCCATTTCTTTTGATGTAGGATATAGTAGATTGACTAACCCCATATTTTTCAGACAACGCTCTTTGGGATTCTGTTGAAGACCTAATCTCTCTTTGTTGCTCTAAAGTTATCTTGGATTGGCTACTTTGGGGGTATATATATTCTCCACGGGGAGACTCTAAAAAATTATGACAAATTAGTGTCGTATCTATATAGCGTAAGCCACTTAATTCAGACAGGTTAGCTAATCTAACCTTGGCTGATTCGCTATCGATATAGTTAAAATCATCTCCCCCTAACCAGATTGGATGTTCTGGTGTTATCAGTACATCACCGGTCACCCCGTAGGAAGACATCCTTATAATATCACCCCTGTGGGGGCGACGAAGAGTTTTGGTAACTCTTCTAAATCTTCCTTTATGAGTGAGAACTTTATCTCCCACCTCTATGTCTTTGATAGATTTAAGCCCTACATCTGTTTGAATGAGCGTAGATGGCTCCAGACACGCGCCAAACTCCATTTGATATATCCCAGCATGGACGGTTGCCTTCGATCTGGCGACCTGTGCGGCGTCCATAAAGCCCTCTGGTAAAAGTTCGTAAGGTATACGTATAACAGAGTATTCCCTCCAGTTAAAATCAACTGGTGGGTCTTCACCACCAAAGACCTCTCGCAAGCTCTCCTTTCTACCTTTGCTTTTTATTATAGATTTCCATTTTTTCCAATAGGTAGCAAAATGATTGAAGTCGTAATACGCAGTTCCCGATAAGATAATTTGATTGTCTCTGTTTTTTACTATGTCTTTTGCTTCTTCTTCCATCTGAACGCCTAACTCTACGGCCAGTTTCTTGGACGCAACCTTTTTAACATTTTCAATTGGATCAGAACTTACTGCTGCAAAACCCGCCACAACTGTTTCAAAAATGTCACGAGGTATAGATGCAAATTCATCGCTGATAATATCATTAGCACGCTGACCCCTGATCTTCTGCCCATCTCCTAGTGGTAGACAAGTAATACGGGAGTCGTTAATCCGCATAACACAACGGTCAACGTCTCTGCGTGGTCCACTGTCTGAATCGCATATGTCCCTTAATATCGGAGAGTTGTTCCAAATTGTTTCCATGTATTCAAATAGAACTTTAGACTGTCTAAAAGCGGCACCAACGACTACCACCTTTCTGCGAGGTAAAAGTAGTGCCCGTAACATTGAATACAAAGACAGCATGAATGATTTACCAAATCCACGACTGGCAATCAGCATGGGGAACTTGCGATTCCACACTTCTTCAAGAATAAGAGCTTGGGACGGTAAAATTTGGATATTAAATATCTGTTTACAAAGGAAAGAGAAGTATTCCGGTCTAGTCATGAGCCAAGTTAAGCGAAGGTGGTAGTCGTCTTCAGAAGGGTCCAGTATAGACATAGGGTTGAACAGATCTGTATCGTCTACCGATATTCCAAGCCAAGCCTCTTTTATGTCTTTTATTAGTTGAGACACTAAACCACCTTATCCATAAAGCCGTAGTAAACGGCATCTTCCGCTGTCATCCACCAGTCTGTAAGTTTTTCTATCTGCTTTTTAATGAAATTATACGTCTTCTTGTGATCCATCCCTCTTTCGTAAAAGTATTCACCATTAACACATCTAGATGCATAAATATTCAACATTGTATCAATAGACTTTTCTGAGAATTTAGCCCCATTGACAACTTGGCGAAAATCTCCAGTATCAAAGTACGTCCCATAATGAACCATAAAGTCTGCATGGTGAGATATGTGTCTAACCTTAGCGGCCTGGGGAATAATAGAACTCATGGATCTGGCATGTGCATATGATATACAGTTTACTGGCGACTTTGAGTGCTTAATAGCGTCGAAGATCGCCATTCCATAATTCCAACAGCCTCCGCAGTTCATAGATTTGACTGTAATTGTTTTATTGTTTATTCCGTTGAGGTAATCTATATTTCTTAAAAATTTAGATGCCATCTTATAATCAACGCCGTTCTCTTCCCCTTCTAATTCCGACTCGGAGTTGACATATATGACTCTATTGTCAACGTCGATACCATAGCAGTGAATTTCCTCAATTGGATAATTCTTATTCATATTTTTCTCCCGATGGTATACATCTCGTTAATTCTTTTTAGAATACTGGCGGTGGTAAGTTTTGCGTTTTTTCTGTTTCCGCAAAAAAGAACGTGAATATTCTCATAAATCTGAAACTCCATTAACATCTTTAGCATATATTTGTTAGTAATCTTTATGGACTCTAAGTTCTCCTCCGGGATGCCAGAATCTTCTGGGAACTTCATCAGGTCTTCCATAGAGAACTCAAGGATTATAAACTTATGTGGAAAAGCCTTCATCCTCTTTATTTCATTTAGAAACCTGAATTTATCCTTGCCTAAATTATTAGCCAGCTCTGGCGTGCTTGCTTTTCTTTCTATACAAATCTTGTCTTCCATGCCGATAAGGCTGTAATCTCCGGTATCAAGCTTTTTGTTTACCATTCCCAGGCACTCGAATCCTCGTGTTTTTTCTTTAAGGAATGTGTAACCATCTTGCTCTCTGGTGTCTTTGATTACAGTGAAAGGTGGAGCTTTTTTAAAAGTCATCGTTTACCCCTTACTATCTCTATAAAGAGACCCTCGTAATGTTCCTCTGCCTTGCTTATGCTGTCGTGACACTGTCTACAGAGGGTAATTCCGTTGTCTATATCATACCTTAGTGCAGAGGCTGTTGACCACTTTCTGATATGGTGAGCCTGTATTTGTCTCTTAGATTTACACCCCGGCATTTGACACCTGAACTTGTCTCTTTTGTAAACAGAAAGTCTCCACTCTTTGTAAACCGGGTCGTCGAAATTTCTTCTTCTCATGGGTTAAAAACCTTAATGACCTTGATGTCTGGAAGTATATCTTTAAAGAGAAGTTTTGTTTCTAAAGACGGGTCTTGTAAAAACAAAATATCGTAGAGCTGGTAAATGGCGGCGTGACAAGCTCCATCTGGATCGTTGGCTTCAACGAAAATTATGGGATTTTTACTTCCGTATTTACCTATATTAAACCGTTTTAGCCTGTGTAAAACTAGAATCATGCACAGTTGTAATTTGTATATTTTCATTCTATATTTTTAATGTCATGATCGACCATCAGGGTTACTAAGTCCTTAAAGGAATATTTAGGAATCCAGCCTAGCCGTTCTCTTGCTTTGTTGTTCTGTCCACGAAGGTAGTCAACTTCAGCGGGTCTGTAAAATTCTGGATCTTGAACTACGAAGTTTGACCAATCGTCGATGCCTACGTATGAAAATGCTACGTCTAGGAACTCACGAATCGTATGAGTCTCACCGGTGCAGATGACATAATCGTCAGGGCTGTCCTGTTGAAGCATCATCCACATGGCTTCCACATAATCTCCTGCATACCCCCAATCTCGGAATGCTTCTAAGTTGCCTAGACGTAGCTTTGGAAACTTAAATGAGTTGGATTTGTTTACGATAAAATCGTCGTCTGGAATTAGTTCTACCAGGTTCCTACCTTCTCTAAAATTTACAAACTCCCCAATCCACTTTGTAATCTTGCGGGTAACAAACGTCTCGCCCCTACGTGGACCTTCATGATTAAATAAAATACCAGCACTGGCATGTAGCCCGTACCCCTCACGGTATAACCGTGTCATGTAGTGTGCGGCACATTTAGCTATCGCATAAGGGCTTTGTGGTAAGAACTTAGTATCTTCATTTTGGCACTTCGTGTGTCTAAATGTATTATTCCCGTCTTCATTTTCATGATTATAGCCAACGTAATTATAGCTTTTCCCAAACATCTCGCTACTGCTAGCTTGATAAAATCTTGTATTAGTCATTCCAAGATCAACTAGAGATTGTAAAATATTTAAACAGCCCTTCCCTGTGATGTCCCAAGTCAGCCCAGGCTGCTTGAATGACACGGCGACATGGGATTGAGCAGCTAGGTTGTAGACCTCTTCAACTTTGCCGTTTCTGCTAAGGATATTATTCACACTATGCGTATCAGTAATATCCCCCGATACTAGCTCGAATCCATCTTCCTTGGTTAGATGTCTGAGACGCTGGGTGTTGTCTACACTAACTCTACGGGACACCCCAACTACCTGATAGCCCTTCGAAAGTAAAAGCTCTGCGAGATGGCTACCATCTTGTCCTGTGATTCCGAATATTATTGCCTTCATATCTTTTCCCTTCCAGTGTCTTGCCTTATAATATCATTGTCGTCTAATTCTATAAAGTATATCTCATAAACAACGCTATCTTCTAATCCAACGAATCTATGATTATTCATGGGTGCAACAGAGCACGTTTCCCCAAACTCAAGTATTGTCTCGTCAACGAGGTCATATTCCGTCTTCCATTCCTGTATTAGTATTTTACCAGATTCAACATAAAATATATTATTCTTGTGCTGGTGATAATGTTTTGAACAACATGAATCTTTTTTGATTTCTATTCTATGTATGGATACGTTGTTGCGAGTAAATATTTCACGAGTATTTCCCCATACTTTTCCTTGCTTGTTCATAAAAATGAAACCTTGCTTGATTTTATTAGATTATGTATTATGGCCTGCTCTTCTTTTGGCTTGTGCATAGTTCCTCTGACTTCATTATCTGCATAGTGATGTTTTTCTCTATCCCACCAATCAAAACCAGTTATTGTAACCCTATCATATTCTTGCAAAAAAAAGAAGATAGCTATCAACCCTGTGCTTGGTGACCTGCATGGTATTTTATTTACAAACTCACGGGTTGTCTTTTCGCACTCTCTTTTTTTTAAAAGTCTTGCATATAATTTACATTTATTCTTATCCCATTGCCAGCTATGAGTAATTACCCTGTCAAAAGAATCAATTTTATTGATATGGTGACCATTGCAAGTAAACCACGTATTGGTTTTTACCCCCGTGTATTCTTCGTGCCCCTTGATTTTAAAGCTATTGAATCTTACAACGTTATCAAACGAGTCTATTGACGATCCGTTTCTCACGTCTAACACGGAAGTCCCATTGCCGACTACAATAACGCTCATCATCTTCTTTCCATCTTTAGGGCTACTTCTCTGTGATGAAAACCATTTTTTCTTTTGGTAACCAAGAAGTGATCATTAACAAATCTAAAAACTCATCAGTTACTTCCCTGGTGATATCTAAGCTCCCAAGGTTGATGAACCTCTTTCCATTCTTTTTTCTTGTTGCTCATTCTAAGCCTCGTGTTCCACTACAAAAAACACCAGAATAGTTTCTAAAGCGGTTTTCATCATCCCACTTCTTTACCTCTTCTGGCACTATATCTTCTGCCACATTGATTTCCATTGGTATGTTTTGGGTTAAGAAAGCTCCAATTGAATAGCCACCCTCAAGAAACCTTAACTGTTCAAGATCCTCTATTACTTCATGCTCACTAGGGGTCAATGGTCTTTCTAAAACTTCTGGCCAAAACGAATAGATTCCGGCGTGACGATATCCATATCCTAAAGAAGCCCTTAAAAACCAATGACAAAAAAGTGTAGATTCATCCTTATTTTTGCTACATATGGCCTTTACGCAGTTTCTGTTGCCCTTTTCTGAATCTTCCATTTGGCAAACCAAAGTTCCCACATCGAAACCGTGAGCAAGCGGGATGGTGGACTCAAGTATTTGCCCAGGCTCAATGAACGGCAAATCTCCCTGGAGGTTAATAATAGCTTCATAACCATCTGCTCCATGTAGATCTGTAGCCTCTCTGACTCTATCTGTCCCACACCTATGGTCAGGTGATGTCATGTAACAGGTGCCCCCAAATGACTCGACGTGATCCTTGATTTCACCAGAGTCAGTAGCCACAATCACATCCATTTGGGTAAGCACGGCCTGATCCCAGACCCTCCTGACTAAAGTTTTTCCCTCAAGCTCTATCATTGGCTTGTTTGGTAGTCTTGTGCTACCTTTTCTGCTGGGTATAACTATTAAACTCCGCATTAATCTCCCTTTACGGTATCTGGAGTTAAGAATGGCTGGTCTACAAGGCCGTCCTCGTATTTGTGAAACTGTCTTAACCTCTCTCTTTCTCCATCCATGCCCAGTCGCATCTTTTCCATTTCAAGGCCGTATTTTTTCGTAGCTTCTGGGTTAGTCATCAGGTGTATCACCCAACCCGTAAAGCTTTGCTTACTATCTTCCAATCGCTTAACTCTTTGTTCGCGTGTAGCCCTCATCTCCTTCAGCATACTGTTTTTCTTTGCTTGCAACTCACGGTAGTCACGATTCATGGATTCCTGTGAGGCTTTGCAGGATGCGATCTGACGCTCCATATTTAAAATCATATCTCTGTCCTGCTGGTCCGGGTCTCTGGCTCTCTCAAGCTGAACTAGAGCCTCTAGAGAGGCGATCTGCTCGATGCTCGCTTTGTTGTTCTTCAGACATCGATTCATGAGCAACTCCAGCTTTATCAAGTCTACAACCTGTAGCTCCTCAGTAGGAATCACGTCGTCCTTAAATTGGTTGATAATTCTTGTCCAGTGATAGCGAAAAAGCTTGAGTTCGTCCTGAGTGAACTGAAGTGCAAGTTCAGCCCAGTAAGGTCGATCCTCAAGCTCGAATTCAGCCTCTTCCAGCGAAGAAATCCCGACTTTAAATTTCCGTTTTATGAATAGATCCACACTCTCCGGGTCTCTGTCAAGCTCCAATCCAATTTCCGTGGGAGATCTGGCTTCATAGTTATTTTCTATGAATTCCATTTCTTCTACTGAGAATCTACCCTTCTTCATCTGTTGCCTCCAGATACCCGTAGGATTGTAAGATATAATTGATGTAGTCCATAACCTCCTGACGGCGATTTTTAGGTAGTGGAACCTCGTGAACAATCTTCAAATAATCCATCCGTATAGAGGCGGGTATTTCTGTATTGAGTACCTCTATTATGTCTGTATAGTCTATAGAGTATTCAGGGATTGAGAATTTTTCTTCGTGATCTACAATAGAGTGATCGTTATCTAGCTGTCCGGGTTGCGCTATCTTAGCCTTCTCCTCTTCCTCTGCTAGAAAATGATTATCTCTAATAAAATTCTTAAGCCTGTTTGATAGATTTACTGATAAAAAGTTCTCCAGGGGTCTATCTTGATCGTATCTATTGAGAGCGTCCATGCATATTAAAAAGGATTCCTGTTTTATGTCATCCAGGGTGTACCCATAAAACGTATATTTCGGTGAAATTCGGTTAACGACCTTATTAATCGAATTCATTACCTGTTCTTCTGTCATATTTTTAGGGATTATCATAATTTATTCCATTTTCAATGTCTTCCAGGATTGTCCATCATAACCTTCAAAAGATTTTGTCTCCTTATTGAAGATAATCATTCCCTGTCTTGGCTTTTTAGGGCGGTCAGAGCTAGAATACTCGGGCTTGGCTTGAAATATTGGGGACGCCACCGAAGAATCTCGGTTGAGCATGTCGATTTTTTGTGAATAGGTGGCTATGGCTCTTTTTGAGTCACGAATAACATTCAAAACTCTGGTGCCTAGGTCATTAAATACATGTTCTAGTTCTTTTTTTGTTAACTTTAGAAAACTATCAGTGTCCCCATTGAGTATTTGCTTCAGCTCCTTGGCGTCTATGGGCTGTATCGTGTCATTTAGCCGTCCCAACAGGGTCGCCTCATCTAAAACAACCGGCGAGGGGGTGAAAGGCTCTATAGAGCACACAACAGCGTTGTCTACAGCTAAAGCTTCGTTAATACTGGTCGGAACATAACAAAAAGCAAACAGGTATCCATTTTTAGAGAACCTATAGAAACTTTGCTTTTCTTTTGCCACTCGGTGCATAGTCTCGACCCCGTTATCATCGTAATTGCAGTGATAAAGGGGGGTTTCCCGGTGTAGATAAATCTTTCTACGATTCTTTACCATTCGGGCAACGCATATTTCACGACCAACCGGTGTTCCGCCACCGCCTTGGGCGGGAATAGAGTCGTCTATATTTGTCAAGCATACATAAAAGGATTTATTTAAGCCAACTATCTCTACAATATCGCTGTAGTCAACTCTACTCTCTTTGAGGGTGGTCAAAAAGGGATCTTTCTTAGACTCAAGATCTTTCAAAGATCCAAGTACAATATTGTCACCCTCAAAGTAAAAGTGTCCAATACCGTTAGTCTTGTTCTTGTGTTGTGGTTCCGGCATTAATTATCTCCTCAAGTCCCTTGTCCTCTTTGTTTAGTTCC